>Ga0315275_10000018_pt1 | contig 129628 bp, 136 predicted proteins | sample YL17G03_0_MG_FD_205557 | JGI IMG/M metagenome (GOLD analysis project Ga0315275, IMG submission 205557) | Sediment microbial communities from Yellowstone Lake, YNP, Wyoming, USA - YL17G03_0 | ecosystem: Environmental > Aquatic > Freshwater > Lake > Sediment | place: USA: Wyoming | collected... | reverse complement strand
CGGTACACAGCTCGTTGGAACAGATCCGGGTCGCCACCAGCTCAAGGTGGCACGCATGAACGGCACCGGCACGGTAAGCTCTTCAGCGGTAAGAGACGACTCTAACGGCAACGATGCAACTGCGTACAACCATCCTCGTGTGGGAGCTATAGCTGCTGGTAAATACTTTGCGTGTGCCCCTACGGAAATAGCTGGGATGGCTATGCCCGGCAATACTGGAAACGTGTATACAACCCCTGTTGCGGGGACGCTTAGCCTCACGGTTGTTCCAGATATTGCTCCAGAAGTTTTATGGAGAACCCCGTAAAGTACAGTCTTTATTTAAGCACAAATGTGAAATAGTAAAACGAATAATATCTATCGATATTTGAGCATTTTTTAATATGACATCTCGTTTTACAGGTAGTGGGCGTCTTCGTGAAGGCCCGTTTGATCAACAGTATAAATGACGAAATATTTAGAATTAAAACAAAAGCTGCTAAATACAATCACTAACAAAGATGCCATCGAAGAGCTAAAAACAAATTATAAAAAGGTTATAACCATTAGAAAACTTGCCAGATTATATCACACTAATGAGACCAGTATAAGATTAATTTTAAAAGAAAATAGCATCAAAATAGGTAATTATGGACATAGAAAGGCGTATAGAAAATACATTTTAAATGAAGAGTTTTTTAATGATCTATCCTCTCCTGAAGCTGCTTATTGGTTTGGGTTTTTATTAGCAGATGGATATTTAAATAAAAATGGCTATATAGGGCTAGATATTAAAGATTTTGATCATTTAGAAAAGCTTAAAAATGTTATTGGGCCTACATTGCCTATATATAAAAGAATAGTTAAAAACAGCAAAAGAAATTTAAAATGGAATGATTCAGTTGTATATTACATGCACATTTCTTCTGTAAAATTAGTTGAAGCAGTTAAATTAATAGGTTTAACAGAAAGAAAATCTCAGAGAGAAATTTTTCCGACGCAAATAAATGATGATGTTCTTAATGTGTTTTGCCGAGGGTATTTTGATGGAGATGGTGGGTTTTCACATAGCAATGGGCAAACAACTTTTAATATTAGGGGATCTAAAGATTTTCTTGAAAAATATTTGTATATAATGGCCGAAAATTGCCCATTAGTATCAAATAATAAAAAAATAAGTTTTGATTCTGGCGCTCACAGGCTTCAATTTAATGGAAATAATATATCTGAACAAATAATTAAATGGTTATATAAAGATATTATTATTGAAGATAATGGTTTGTATTTAAACAGAAAATACAAAATAGCAAAACAATTTATGGATATTACATGAGCGTACCATTTAAAGGATCAGGAAGGCTTCGTGAAGGTGGTTTCGCAGCCACTCATTTACAAGATTTTAAAGCTCACGCACAAGGAAATGGGTGGCGGCACACTTCCGATCAAACGGACATGAATCCGGCTATAAGTATTGATAACGGTATATTCAATGCTGCAACAGTTCAGGCAACTTTAGAAAAAATTACCACATTCTTAAATACAACGGGCCAAGGATTTATAACAATTGGTGATGGGTATGATACCCAGCATGCTGATTTCGTTGTTGGAAGTGGGGAAGACGTATCAAGTGCTTTTAATGATGCATTTATTCATCCTAGATTAGCGAATGGCGGAGTGATTTTAGTAAAGGCAGGAACCTATCGTTTAAAAACAACGGTTACTGTTCCGTCAGGGTTTGTTATTATGGGCGAAATGGGAGGCACTATTCTTCAGGGCGAAGTAATTGAGCAGCCGATGTTCATAATGAATAGCGCCACAGATAGGCCGCAAATAAGTTCTGATGGCATTTTGGCAAAATACCCGTTGGATAAGAGCCAGTTTTTTAATATTGTTCTTGCGGATAATTTAGACGGATATGTTAATTCTGGCGCTGCGTGCATGACAACTGTACCAATGATTAGATGTCAAACCGGATCATATGTAATTTGTACTCATACTGCTTTTTTGGGCAAAATGGGAACACTTGGTGCTGGTCCCGGTTTTGGAAGAACAAAAACTTTGTATGCTGCTGGGTTTACCAATACTACCGCTAATGAATCAACGTTAATATTTGAAAATTGTACATTTGATGGATTTACGTCTATTGTCAAATATGATCCGGCAAATATAAATGATAAATTGATAATAAATGGATGTAATGGGCGGGCATTTGGAACGGAAGCGTTGGCAGACAGTACGAACGCAACCAAGAATTGTTTTGTACTTATAACTGGAACAATGACAGTTTCTATTAAAGGTAATAATTTAATAGGAACTGACGGAAATAGTTATATATTCGCTCTTGTTACATTTACTGCTGGAACGCCAATTATTTCAATCGCAAACAACACTGGAACAATAAGGGTTCCATCAGTATTCGAGCAGCTTGTTAATAATAACGGATCTGGCATATGGGAAGAAAGTACAAATAATAATTTATTTAATAACAAAAGTGATTTGACAATTAGTGCTGGTAATAATGCTGTTGGAATACAGAGCAATAATTCCGGACTTATAGTTTTAAATGGATCTACAGGTCAATTATTGTTGGGAGCTAATAGTGCCGTCATATCATCATCAAATGATATAACTGTATCTGCCGGTGATGACATTTCTATTACAGGCAATGATTTTTTCTTTATTAGATCAGATAATATCATGAGCGTTAGCTCCGAAAATAGTTTGCTTCTTTCTAGCGACACTGATCTTGCGCAAATATATGGTAGTGGAATTTCTATTACAGCAGGTGTTAATGATGTTGATATCCAAAGTACATCAGGTGATATCTCTATTGCCGCTCCTGCTGGTGATATTAGCGTTTCTTCTCAAGTTATTCTTTCATCAGCTGGCAGAATAAAATATAGAGTTACATACGGAACAAATACGAATTCGACTTATTTAATAACAACAACTGATATACTTATTGCTCGTGACTTAACAATTACAACTCCGCGTAATTATACAATAAGTAATACTGGGGCGGCTCTTGGATCAATAATTGAGTGTATTAATTTATCCATGACATATTCAATTACGTTATTAAGACCAGATGCGGTTCCAATTATTGTTCTTGAGACTGCTATACCTGCAAATTTAAATTATGCTAAATTATGTTATTTTGATGCTGATGACGGTGACGGTCTTCAATGGCACGTTCTTAATCTTTCTTTGTAAATTAAATGTTAATTAATAACAAACAATTATGTGAAGATTTGCATAATAATCTTGATTTGGTTATAAACTATCTTAATTATCATTTTCCGTATGGCCCCGATTATTATGAGCTAATTTTTACTAAATATACATGTGATGAGGTTATATGTATGCGTAAGACTGGCATGCCTCTTAGTGCAGAAGAAGCGGTTATATTAAAACTTTATAAATAGGAAGAAATATGAAACAAGAACCACCTAAAATGGTTTATGATGCGTTAATTAAGTTTTCGTGGAATGAATATATTCCAGAGGAAATTTTAAGAAATGATACAGAGACTTTGCTTCTCAAGCATGGAGCAAATATTAACAAATGCAATGTTTATGTTAATTATGATAGAGATCATTCGTATGTAAAAATAATGCCGAATAGATCTTTAGATGATTTTGCTCCAGAAGAATTAGACGCTTTTAGGCATATAGCAGATTTAATTCAGTCAAGATTATAATGAATATATTATCTGGTTCAGCTATTGATGGTTTGGAAGATGAAATCAAACCGAAAGAAGCTGCGGCACCAATGGTAATAAAGAAAGATTATAACAAAATGACTATTACTGAGCAGTTTGAATATAAACGGCTTCAAAAATTAGAAAAGCACAATAAGCTCATATTAATATCACAGTATAGTCAGACTCATGAATGGTCAGCCGATGGAGAATTTTCTACAAAAGCAAGAGTAGGATCTACACTAAGAGGTTCTTATGCGCCCATGGCTGGTAATTGCAAAAGATGTGGTAATCATTATCAGTTGTTTAAATTAAATCCTGCTCCATGTCCTAATCCAAAACCGTAATGCGCTAATAAAACTGTATTATATTATGCCGTGGCTTGTACCGTTTCAATTAGAATTATTTGAGAACGATGACGCTTATAATGTTGATGATAAAAGCGAAGAAGTCGTACAAGAAAAGAAGCAACCAACTGAAGAAACTGGGTATCTTACATGTAAAGTTTGCTCGGCCATAAACAATTATGAACTTCCTAGAATTGATTATATATGCCGTGGATGCTCAGTTTTTAAAGAATGGATAGTAAAGAAATAGAAATATATTGAATATTTACACATTTATAATAGGTTTAATATGTCAAAAAAATTATCTTCAGAAGAAATTGATAAGATACCAAAATCTAAATTGCTTGAAATGATTAATAAACTAAAGAATAAGATACGCGATAATGAGGTTGTCACGGATATGTTTGAAGAATATGGCGTTGATATTGATGAATTAGATTTGGTTCCAATTGCTTTTGCTAATATCGATGTTTCAGCCAATACTGATCATGGATCAATTTTTTTAAATTATAAATTGTTAGAAGATGGTGATCTTGATAAAAACGATCATTATTTTGTTCATGAACTTGTTCATTTCCTTCAACAAACTACGGGCACAAAACCTACGAAGGGAGCATCTGATGGACAGTATTTAGACAATAAATTTGAACAAGAAGGGTTTCAAAATCAAACTGAATATCTTTCTCAAACAAGAGGGGATGAGTCGGCAGAGAAATATATTGATAAGGTTTTAGATCATCATGAAGTAGAAGATCCAAAAGAACGAATGAAGAAAAGGAAAGACCTTTTACATTTAGCAATGCGTAGGCTTTAATGGTTTGTGTACAGTATATTCCACAATATTTACCTTCAGTGAAACGAGGGCTTAATACCGTCAATTCATTGGGTGACGGTTATACTATGTCTATATTTTGGGAACAAGCATTTCCTGATAATAACAATTTACAAATAGCTTACAATATTTATTTCTCCACAAGAAGAGAGTCTATATTTGCAGAAGGCCCAAAGTTTGTTTCATTAAATATAACTGGAAGATCTGCTTATATACAAGATTTTACTCCTGGTGATATGTTCTATTTCGCCGTAAGAGCAATGGAATATGATTTATTATGGTTTAATCCAAATCTGCTTCAAGATGGTGATGGTTATAATACTGGTTTAAAAATTTATCCAGAAAGCATGCTTCTTAGTGATATTACTGACTCAGATATGTTAGTTCCAATAGATGATATTAATATATTTCCAGCATACGGAGTTGTAGTTATTGGAAGCGAATTAATTAGGTATATTTCTAAAGACATTCCTGCCAATAATTTAATTGTTGGAGAAAGAGGGTTTTTAGGAACTGTGCCTCGATTACATACGGTTGATGGATATGACGGAATAAAATATTATGATAATCCATTGGCTCATTTCTTTATTGGGTTCGAGGATGGAAACAATTTTGTTAATCAGGAACAGAGCACATTTAATGATCCTAATTTTGCTAGAACAAATGCTGATGGATATAAAGAAAGATTACAAGATTTATTAACCACTAATTTAGAAGCTAGTGACGCAGACAGAGTGGATTTTCCGGCGTATGATTATGTAGGATGGCACAGAACAAATCCTGCTGATTTATTCAATGGGATGTGTTTGGATTCATATATTGGCGGAGAGAACTTCTGTGCCGATGGTTATGAAGGCGTCGGAAATCAAATTAGAAATATGAGCCTGGCACAACAAAGCGATAGACGAGAAGAGATGTTACTTGACCTTACTGGTGAACCTGTCGTTTTGGTTCGTAGACTTTGGAAAGGTGTTGTTTGTAGCTGCTATGAAATTAATAGAGAGCATCCTGAGCCGCGTTGCCCAGTATGCTTTGGCACAGGTTTTGTTACCGGTTATGATCAATATTTTAATCCTCGTAGAAGTGATGGTAGGATTATGGTTAGATTCGGCCCAACCAAAGAAGATCTGAAAATGCAGGATGTTGGGTTGGAATCCGAGTTGATACCGGATTGTTGGACATTAGTTATACCCGCTGTGAAGAATCGCGACTTCATCATCAGATTTAATCTTGACGGAACAGAAGAGTTTAGATACGAAATTCTAGGAGTCACTCGTAACAAATTAATGTTCAGCGATTCTGGCGGACAAAAATTTACAGCACAACGTATTCGTAAATTAGATCCTATTTGTCAATGGCGTGCGATTCGTGATACTTCAACAATACCTCGTGTTATTACTACTGACATTGGGTTTGTGCCTGGTCCTGGAGGAATAGCCCCACATACACATAATTTAGTTGTTAACGAAAACATTCTTTCGTTAGTTCAAATAAATCAAACCACCAGTGTTAATCCACCAGTTGGACAGGGCGCCCACAATCATCCTATTGTAAATGGGGTAATACAGACTGTTTTAGGGCATTCTCACAACATCAACCCTGCATTAATATAAACGTCTCTACATTTTGGGCACCACCGTCCGCTTTTTAATGAATCGAATGAGGCCTCCCAAACATGTTTATTTTTACATTCGAATTGAAGTTTAGTATCATAATTTGTATATTCAGTTGATAAACATTTGCCATTTTTGATTTTTGCAATTTCGTGCATATTTTCAATTGTAAGAAATTTTCTGCTCATAACTGACCTAGCATATATCAGCTACTTTTTCGATATTAAAAATATGATTGTAGATATTTTAATCAAGTGTGCAGAGTTATTTTTGTCTGCTGCAACTCAGTATTGGGGCAAAAAAGCATCTGGTATTCTTTTTGTTTGTGCAGAAGATAATACAATGTTACTTTTGAAGCGTTCTAGATCTGTTGAACAGCCTGGGACATGGGGCATTGCGGGAGGGGCAGTTGGAGAAGGATTTCATGCTAATGTCCACGGAGAAAAGGATCCTCCAAATAAAGTATTTTTAGAATCAGCGCAAAGGGAGGCTGAAGAAGAACTTGGATCTTTACCATGGACTGATAAGTTAGTAAATACCACAATGTTTACAGACGGCTCATTTACTTATAAAACGTATGTATTCAATATAACTTTGAAAGAGAAATTACATTGGACGCCATCAATTAAATTGAACTGGGAAAATGATGAAGCAAAATGGTTTACGGCAGATAGTATGCCCGGCAATTTGCATTTTGGATTGAAATATAGTTTGAATCAATTAAGCAAAGAACAGCCTATCGAACCAGCCGTTGTCGAAGAGATTCCTGATATTCAAGAGCCTTTAGAAGATCTTTAGCTTCCTTTGAGTTAGGATCTTTTGAAAGAAGCTTATTATAATCCTGAACGGATTTCATCATTTTACCGATAGACCAGATTGGCTCAGTGCGTTCGCCTGGGATTTCGCCTTTACGTTTTTCCTGATATTCTTTTAGCTCTGGCTCAATGGCTTTAAAGAATTCTTTGACGGCTTTCTTCCATTTATCTGGCGCATATTTTCTGAGTGTTTGAAAGTATATTTGAGCATCTGTTGTAGTTTTTATTGGACTAAATGCTTTAAGAGCTACTAAATACTTGGCCAAATCATTGCGTTGTTCTGGAGATAAATTTTTGCTTTTTGATTTAAATTCATCTACGGCGTCACCAAGATAAGTATAAAACTCAACATTCTTTAATCTTGCTCTTTGTGACCTATCAAGGTTTTTAAACTTCTCATCATCTGTGCGAATTTTTTGAGAAGGTTGGCCGCCTTCACGTTTTCCTAACATATTGTTTATTATATATTGGCCGATATGAGCTACTTCATGTCTAGCTATTAATTTTAATTTGTCCAAAGATTGATGAAATCCTTTTGCTGTTTGTGGCACAAGAGTCATATCAACTTCTATTTCTCCGGCCCTAGCTAAACCAGATCTTAAAGAATGGCCTTGAAAATCAATTATTATTTTTAAGGTTTTCCAGCCATATAGCTTGCGTTTCTTTGAAAGTTGTTCATAAGGACTCCAATTATCAAGATTTATTGGTATTTCTGTAGACATCTTGCTTCTGTAAGCTTTTGGCTTATCTGCGTATTTACTAACTTCTTTTTTAAGCTCAATTAAATCTTGTGAAGTTGAACGTATGGAATTTTCGTTTATTAGTCCAAGAACATGATTGGCATAAACTTTTGTAATAAGCTGAGCAATATCTTTGTATAATTCAGGAGGGCCTTGGTGAATACCGGCTGTTTTAACAAAGTGCTCAGAACATAGAGCAATATCGTTAATTAAGCTTTTAAGCTGATGAGCCATATTACTATTCTGCTATATTCATAGTATAATCTCCCGCATAATTCTACATTTAAATAGCGCTAACTATTTTTAGGAGCATCATGGACATCTTGGACCAAATTTTAAATTTATCAAACGCAGTTTTTTGCTTCGTTGTTGTCGTATTAGTTTTCATTCAGAACAAAGTGATTTCTTTATATTTCAAGAAAATGGCAAAAAGTCGTGTTTATAAAGAAATTTTATTGCCTTTGGGTCCAATCGGCTCAGGCGGAATCATGGCTGCTTTGATGAAAAATTATACGTGGCCTACAGATTTTCAAACATTTTGGCCAAGAGTGTGTTTTGGTATGACCCTCGGTTTATTATCAGCTCATGTATATAAAATTATAAACGGGTATATTAAAAAGAAAGAAGAAGCGGCTGGCATAGTGGATAATGATAAAGATATATTAACCGACAAATAAAAAATTCCATTAATATGATTACTAACTGAATAGCTTAATAAGAGAGCGATATAATGAGCGTTTATCCCTTTGATATAGATAGTGACAATGAGTTGCCGCGAATTAATGACAATATTACTGAACTAGGCGGCGAAGCTATAAATAGTTTAAGAGATGCGGTTTTCAACATTGAGGCCGAATTAGGCGTCAATCCAGCAGGAACACTTGATTCTTTAGCTCAATTTCTCTCTGTGTCATTCAATACAAATGGTACAATAAAAGCTTCAGCATTAACTAGCGTAGGCTTGGCTACATTACCAATTGTTGATAATCAAGTTGCCGATGGCGCAGGAATAAAAGAATATAAGCTTTCTTTAGATTATTCCACATCTGACTTACATACATTAATTATAGCAAATCAGTTATTATTAACTAGCTTGGTAGCTTTCACTAATGCTACAGAAACAAAACTAAACAGCCATATTGGTGGTGGCCCAGATAGTAATTTGCGTCACGTAGGCAGTCATATTGATTTAAATGCAGTTCCAAATGATATACGTGATTTAAGTTATGTATGGGGCGGGCTATTTGATAAAGACAATGTTCCTCGTACTGCCACAACCGTAGCAGAAGCATTAGATCAAATAAGCACAGAACTTGTTTACCACCAGAATATCACGCAGGTTAATAGTCCTGGGGCTCATCCAGCTTCGGCAATATCTGTAGATGGAACTAACTTTACAGAAATATCCACTGCTATTAATGATGTTCAGGAAGCGTTAGAAGCTTTGGATGCCGTTGAAAAAGCTGTTATGGGCATTCATCGTGCCACAATGCATTCGAATGGAATTCCTCAGGACTCAAGATCGCAATCCTTCGTTAACCCAGACGGATATGGTCAGACAGTTGTGCCTTCAACTTCAGCAGCTTTACATGTGGCTCATAAACCGCCTGGTACGGCCCCAGTTGATGATACCAATAACGGTGATGAAATAATTTCATTCCATCCAGACAATTCTAATTTTATATTCGATTCACAATTTAATCAAGTTCGCGTTGGTGATATCGCAAGAATAAATTATAGAAACGGTTTGGAGGCATCATCAATAGTAGAATCAATAAAATATACTCCTGGTAGCGAATGGATATTAAGAATAGCTAATACCAATCTTGTTGATACAGATAGTACCGATGGATATATGGATGGATATGTTCGTATTGATCGTCCATTATTTGACACCAACACATATGGTATTATGGCTGTTGCAGCTGCCAATGCTATCCCTCAATCTTTATTCTCTGGGCTATTAGGAAGCGTTATTGTTGGCCATCCTAGCGGAGCAGTAGCTTTAGGAAATGGCTTCGATCCTAATCAACTAGATGCTACACATTATCTTTTATATTTACAATTATACCCAACTGGCAATCCACAAGACAGGATTATTTCATTGCCTGGTATTGACGTAACAGGAAATGTTGGAGCAACCGTTGGTCAATATACCCTTGAAAGAATTGTTAAAGCTACCAATGATAGTTTAAGAACAATTGGGTATAACTATAGATTTATTGCATTTGAACATATTTCTGGCAACTTTGGCATAATGTTAGCTGACGCAATTAGCGGAGCTTCATTCTCAATAGTTAATGGAAATAATAGCAGTGGTACTTTAGTCACAGGAATATTCGTTAACAACGTTGTTGGTAATGCAATAACGTCGAATCTTGATGCCTTAGGACTTGGTTTTAATCGTGCTGATTTGGCCAGCCCGATATATCAAATAACATATATTGATGCAACCGCTGCTCAATTACCAACAAAAGTAATTGTTCCTCTTAAAAATAGAAGTTATGTTGTTAACGGCCTTCGCAAAGAAGGATTTGCTCCAACGTATTTGGCCACGTTGGATCAAAACAGAGATGGTTATTGGCCAGCTACCCTTATCAACAGAACGCCAATTGGAGTTACCACAGTTGAGGTTACATATCGTGTAAATCTTGAACTTCAACCAGCGGGATTAAAGCCTGGCAAAACCATTGTAGTTCAGAACGCTTTGCCATTTACTGATCCGAAATATAATGATGTTGATTATGGGCGTTTTATTATTAAGGAAGTTACGTTTGAGTCTTGTGATCCGGGATTAGGAAACACATTAATAATAGTAATTAATGGTATTCATGCAACAGGGCTTCCAACAAGTTTTTCTACTAGCCCAGAAATATCAGTCAATCTTTATTTCTCTGAAGACTCAGTAGGAATCAATTTAACTAACGTAAAAGATCCGACAGCAACTGCTACTGATTATCATAGATTGCATGAAATTTATGTAACGGATAAAGGCAAAACATTTAGTCATGAAAGAGCGCGCATGCCATTACAAGGAGAAAGCTCTTCATTATTAGCAACTAATAAGTGGCACATTCTAGATGTATCACCAAAGTTGCGAGGTTTTGTAAACACTGTTACATTGCGAAAATATATCAGATTGGCGATTGTAAATTACGCAGTTGATACTGGTGAATTTGATGGATATATTGGAAACCCAAATGCTATTAACCCAGTAGTAGATTTTCCAGGAATATTAGTTACTGGAAAAAAGAATGTTCCTGTTAGATTTTATGATGATAGTGGTGCTGATTATATTGAATTAATATTTAGAGACGAAGAAACTTCCCCTGCCGGATCTCCAATCGAAGGCAATGCGGTTATGTCTAATGGTTCACAAAGAGCTATTGATATAGAAATATTCCCGACATTATCTTTGGATGACGAAGTATTAAAATTAGCAACATGTGAAGTTAATTGGTCGCCACAAACTGGAACTGATAATATTGAATATGTCAAAGATCGTCGTCAGCAAGGAAGTATTAGCGAGCTTGAGTTTACTCAGTCAGCAAAAGATTTTATTCAATCTGGAGACAGGCATTTACATGGCAATGGAGTTATTCGTGACCTTGGGTTCAGGGTTAAAAGCGCAACGGATACAAGAGTATTGTTTTTCAATGGCGGTGTTGCGTTAGTAGACGGAGCAACGGTTGTGGTTAACCCTGGAGGCGTTACTATACCGGTAATATTTAATACATCCCATTCAAAACCTGATATAGTTGTTTGGGCAATATGTGTTGATAAGTCTGGTCATTTTGTTCCTATAATAATTTCTGGCGTTCAATTTTTTGCGCAAGATAATATAAGCGGAAATAAATATTATGTACCTTCGGTAACATTTTTTGAATTAATCAATACAAGAAAAGATTTAACTCTTATTGCTACTGTACAAGTAATAATAGCGTCAATTACAATTGGTGCAGTGAAAGACGCTAGACGTTTCGTAACAGACGAAACTTTAAATATTCCATTTACTTGGGTTCCTGCGCCGAATAGGAAAACATCATTAGGCGCACCAGAAGTGAATATATCTGGACACTTCCATACACTTGCTGCTTTAAAAACATGGATACAACAATATGGAGCTTTTGATAATATTGTTAAAATAAAAGGCGGACAAGTAATAGATTCCACTTTTGATTTTTCAGATTTTGTTTATCCTGTTGTGTTTGAAGGAGTTGGGCAGGCCGGTTTTGTTGTCACTACTAAAATAGGAATTATTTTAGGATCTAACATATCCTTTAAAAATATAGAATTCGCATATTTACCAACTGGAGTCACTTATATTACTCCTCCATTACGTCCTGTGGATAACACGGTAGTTGTAGATTATGTTAATGCCAATGTTGCAGGCGGAGCTGGATGTTTATATGCAAGTGGAGTCATATCAAATGTAAGAATTGAAAAATGTACTTTTATTAGTACTTTGGCAGTTCGTGCGCCATTTGTTATTTTTAATACAACAAAAGGCGACGAAATAGACAACATTTATATTTGCGAGAATTTATTCCAGGATAGCGGAAATGGAAAAAAATCAGCTATAGCTATAATACATTCTAATACTGGAGCTTCTTTAGATCCAGCAAAATTGTCTAACTGTTTTATAGAAAATAATATTTGTGATTCAGATCAAAATATTGTTATAACCACAGTTCCTATTTCAAATAATATTATTTCACCAGGCATTACAGCATCTAATACTTTTATAAGAAATAATACATGTGGCAATATAGGGCAAATAATAAGTGCAATTGATGATGGATACGGATCTCAATCTATAACAATAGAAAATAACAGTTGTAAGTACATTGCTAATTTAAATAGCTTGGGTAATTATCAATATGCTAACGGAACAGCGCTTGGAACAATTTCTCATAATATGGGGAATGTTATTATTAAAAATAATTCATGCAATTGGATACATTGCACAAGCGTAACAACTAACTACGGTATATTGTCAGCTGGAACATTACTTATTGATGGAAATAAAATAAGAGCTTATGACGAAAATTATTTAATTATTTTTGGAGCGAATCTTTATACGGTAGCATTTAATTATGCTATATCTGTTCAACCAGGAGCCACAGCAGATGTAGGTAATACGGAATGCAGAATAATAAATAATACTACTGATTTTGGAATATTTGCATCTGTTAAATATTCTTATACAATGTGTTGCCGAACAGAAATGTCTTCAATTGTAAAATCTAATACTTTCAAAGGTATAAAAGATGCGGTTGGCGAAAGTATTATAATATACGCTCATGGTCTTCGTACAATAATTACTGATAACAGACTTGAAAGAGGAAGCAATAAAGTATTTTATTATATTGTTAGTCCGAACGCTTCTAATAGTACTGGTTTAATTGTTGATAATGCGCTTGATAATTTTACTACGGATGACGTTAATAATACAAGTGTTATTTTTAGTGGGGCACATGGAGTAATAATTGAGCGTAACAAGAATCAAACTGGAACGATTATTCTTAATCCATCAAATGGTATTTTTTCAGTTGGTGAATTAACGAATGGGTTTTTGGCTGGTGATATAGGCGCTTTGGTTATTCATTATACAGGCCTGATAATTTTAAATACCATTGGTTATACAGAGTCATTTATTATTTATTATAATACCACTGATGCTGGTGCGGCTAATAGAGAATATGTTTGGGACGTATCTTTAGAGGAAATATTACCATCTGGCGTAGAAGTTATTTCATCCGAATTGACGGCGTTTTGTTCAGCGATTACCAGTTCATCAAGTTTAATAAGTATTGTTGTTGGCCCAGGTTATGGAAATGGAGCAGTATTAGGAACTCCAGTTATTGATTTTAGTGGAGCTTACACACCAAATAATCCAGTCCTTACGACAGCAAATACTAGTGGACTAGGATTCCGAACAGGAACCGGATTAAATATGCGATATATTTTAATAGGCAACATTCATTCAACGAGCGGGGCTCAAGTGCTCACTGCCGTTAATACCGCTTTGGCTTCACATGGTGGCGCTAAAATTACATATCGTTGGTAATCAAAAGCAGCACCAGCCGAATCCAGAAAACTTTTCGAATCCAGAATGGCTCTGAAGTGAATCTATATTTTGGCAAGTGGTATTAACAGGAACTACTGAGTTGGTGCAAACTATTAATGTTCTAATGCAAGTTCCTTGTTGAAATAGATTTATGCAACCACCTCCACATTTATTCGAAACGCCCATGCCATCTTCAAATTTTGCTGAACGAGGCGGGTTTTCTACAGGCATTGCTCCGCCGCATGTTTCCATAGGATCGGAACAGCCACTGCAATCAATGTAATTTGAGCATCCATCAGAAATCACCCCGCAGACAGGCCAGCCCTTCTCAACACTTAGCGTAACACATGTCTTGGGAACACAAGGCCCGCTACCTCCATTTCCGGTAGTCCCTCCAGTTTCAACGTTTGTTGAGCCTCCCGTTCCAATTCCTCCAACGTTTGTACCTCCGGTAGAAACAGAGCCTCCGGTAGAAACGGAGCCTCCGATAGAAACGGAGCCTCCGGTAGAGCCCCCAGTACCAACAGTAGTTGAGCCCCCAGCAGCTTGGCCGGAATCAGCCTCGCCTCCGCTTCCATCGTTAAATGAATTGCCAAGTTGGGTTGAATCTGCCCCGCCACAACTTACGGTAACAAGAGTGAGTATTGATAGCAATGAGTTTTTCATGGTCACACAGTCTCCTTCTATTTACATTGTAATGCCTCAAACCTTAAAGTCAACCCCTCTCAAGTAAGATATTTTAGCGCCGATATCCGCAGGTTTATGCTACATGCGAAAATTTCATCATAGGCAAATTCTCTTCAGAAACTATCGTTAAGTCGGCGTTATAATATGAGCGTGGAAATACAAAAATGCATAAAATGTGATGAATTAAAGATTTTGAACATCGACAACTTTTACTTCAGAAATGATTCTAAAAAATTCAGAACACAATGTAACGCATGCGTAATAGAGTCTAAGAAACAATACTATCTTAAGAACACAAATAAAATTAAGAACTATCAAAAGAATCGTCATATCAAGAAAATGGAAAGAACTAAAAATGAAAGAGGGTATATAAAATATGAAAAACTATTATCTATAGTTAATAGAACACATAAAAAATGTAGTAAATGCAAAATTGACAAATTATTGAATGAAGAGTTTTATAGAATACAAAACATAAAAATTATTAATGAATTAGAAAGAAAATATTGGTACGGACCATGCAGAGAATGTGAAAATAATTATGGTCATGATTATATGGTCACACACCCAGAAATGCGAAAAGCGCGAGCAAAAAAGGCGTGGCAACGAAATAAAATAAGATTGCAATATGATGAAAGCTTCAGAAAGCACAGAAAAGAGGTTCTGAGGAAATATAGAAAAGATAGATTAGCTAAAGATCCGTCATATAAATTGCATAAAAATATTAGCCAATATATAAGGATTATTTTAAAAAATAGCGGCAATCCAAAACGTGGTAAATCAATGCTAAAATATATCGGCTATTCAATGAAAGATTTAAAACAACACATAGAATGTCAGTTTGAACCATGGATGAATTGGAGTAATTGGGGTAAATATAACTCAAAAACATGGGACGATAATGATGTATTAACTTGGGCGTGGAACATTGATCATATAAAATCTGTATCAAAATTCAATTATTCAAGCATGAAAGACTCTGAATTTATTGAATGTTGGGCATTAAAAAATCTTAGACCACTATCGGCTAAACAAAACATATTAGATGGGGCTCATAGAGTTAGATAGTAATATTTCAGCAAATACATATGGCCGTAGGATTTAATCAAACTACTGATTTATATGCTATTCACAATATAGTCCAGAATAGTATGTTGCGATATTCTAAAGATATGGTAATTGCTACACTAAAGGAGTTTTTTGCAGATGATAGTTATTATCATTATGTAAGAGATGAGTGGGGATTTGCGAAAACTACTGATCATACTGATTTGGATCCGAATGCCGGATTAAATGATGATGCAACAACAAGGTTATGGATAGGTGAAGCTTTTCGTTATGATGGAATTTATTATCCCGCGCTTGTTGTTCGTGGTGGAGCTTTTCGTTATGTGCCAATTTCTATGAGTAGAAACAAAGGTGTTGTAATAAATACTGTCACAAAGTTCGTTGATGGATATGGTAACGAAAAGGTATTCAGTACACCTTCTCATTTGTTATTATCTGGCGCATGGGAAGGATCGATTACTATTGATGTATTAACTCGTGGTCTTCGTGATAGAGACGATTTGGTAGAATTGGTTCAATTATTATTTGTAGATATACGCTGGGATGAAATGTATAAAGCCGGTGTATCAATAAAGCCGAATGTTAGTGTTGGATCACCATCTGAAGGTGAAGATAGAAACGATAAATTGTTCAAACAGACCATAAATTTGGACATTAGAACTGAATGGAGCAGAGAGATTCCGGTGGATAATATACTTGATATTATTAATATTTGTGTGGACATTGGTAATTTACAAACTGCTCCACCAACTATTGCTCCAAATTTAAGTATTGTTACGTCATTGGAGCTTTTAGACGCATTACAAGGGCTTTAATTGATTAATTATAGCGGCTAACAAAATTGATAAGATATAGTTGGCAGAATTAAGCGGACTTTAGGTAATAATTCAACATTTTATTAACATGACTTTAATTTTGACAAGAGGATTTTAACATGCCCTCATTTCCCGGATCATCCAATGCTTTGCCAGGAGTTTTTTCTCGCGTTGTTACGTTATCCAGAGGTGTATCCATTCCTGGAGGAGTTCGTCTTGCGGTTCTCATGGGAGAAGGAAGCCGTATCGAAGACCTTATTGTTGGAGCTACTGGTGATGGCAATGACGGATTAGACCCAACTTATACGACTACTGTAGGACGTGACGGTCGGCATTTTCGACTTAGTTATGCTCCGGTAATCAGCAACAGGACTACTGTTTTCAAAAACGGTATTCCATTAGCGTTACTTGAGGATGATTCCGGCACTGCTACTTTTGATGCAAGATACGATGCCAGAATTGATATAAGTAACGGCGCTATCGAGTTACAACAGGCTCATTTAGTAGATCAAGGCGGCTCATACTTCTCTGTCAGTTCACTAAACGTTGGCGATGGAACTGTCACCAGTTTACAATTAGTGGATGTAAACGCGCCAACTGAGACATGGACAGCAAGAGTCACTTCCGTTCGCAGAGACGGTTATGGAGTGCCGATTGATGGTTATGCTAAATTCGTTGTTCAAGGCTCAATTAGTGGCAACATTTTAGACGGCTATGGAAATCAAATTACATGGCAATCAAATGGAGTTGTTGTTAGTAATACAATTTTAAGTTTTGGAATCACAGAAGGCTCAACGCCATTTACAGAAGGTGATAGATTCACAATCAAAGTTAAAGGCGGAGCATTAATAGCTGGTGATAATTTATCAGCAACGTATATTGCCGAGACAGATATTAATGATATTGAGTTTTTTACCGATATTGGTTTATTGACAACTAAACACGGATCTTCAAGTTTAACAAATAGAATTTCACTTGGGGCTCAGTTAGCTTTTTCTAATGGTCCTCCTGGTGTTTTCACATGTCAAACTGCTCCAGGCATTCCTCGCAGAGTATCTTATATTCTTGAGAGCGATGCTGCTGGTGGAAGTTCAGTTGATGATTTCACATTCCCGTTGCCAGTAGGAGTCATTCCAGATACGGATAGTAATATTAATATCTTTATTACAGATCCGGCCACTGGAATTGAAAGCCAAGTAATTCCTAATAAAACAGCTTTTTATGATCCTACCATTACTGCCAGCACTTCAAGTTTTATATTCGGCGCTGGATACACATATTCATACACTGTTGTTTTGGAAGACTCAGTGCAGAAAGAAGGTCACGATGGTACCTTGACTGCACTAACAGCGACTACAGCAACGTTCAGTAGCACATCAATAGCGTTTGGACTTGATGATGAAAGTTTAACCAGGAGTTTAAGAATATTTGATTCTACTGGTGGATTAAATGATGGTTCATTTACAATAACTGATGTAACTGATGGTGTATTAAGCATCTCACGAGGCGTTGGAGTATTCTCTACTGAAAGCTCGGTTCGATTTGAGATAGTAGATTCTGCGTCACAAACCGCTGAAATACTATTTACGGATGACATTCCAATTCTAGCTGGTGCTCAAGTTAGGGCTACAATAGTAGATATTAAGGATGCTGACTTCTTTGATGTTGGTTGGGTTACGGCATTCGAAGAATTGGAAAAAATTGAGGTTGACATTGTAGTCCCTCTTCCGTCTCAAACAATTAGTCAAATTTTGCAGAACGCACGTATTCATTGCGAAACGATGAGCAATATCAAGAATCGTCGTGAGCGTGTATTGTTCACTGGGGCCATCAACGGATTGCTACCTGAGAATGTAATTGGAACTGAGCCAGCTGCGGTTGAAGATATTGGAGTTCTTGAAGGTATTCAAGGAGATGACACTTCAGAAATATTAGCTGGTGATACTGAGGATCTAGCTGATTACGGTGTGCCAAATTCATTCGGAGATACATTCCGCGTTGTATATTTTTACCCGGATCAAATCGTAGTCCAGATTGGAGCTGACAGAACAATTATTGATGGATTCTTTATTGCTGCTGCCGCTGCTGGATATCTATCTGGTGTGCCAAACGTAGCAATTCCATTGACGAATAAAGTATTGAGCGGCTTTACAATTCTAAGAAACAAGGTTTTTAGGCCAATCATTCTTGAGAATTTGACTGTTGCGGGTATTTGTGTATTGCAACCAACCATAGGTGGCGGAAGAGTTATTCATGGTCGCACTACAACCCAGAGTGGTTTCGTTGAAGAACAAGAAGTAAGCATCGTATTTATTCGTGACAGAATTGCAAAGACAATGCGCGCGGCTTTCCAGGCTTTCATTGGACAAGCTGAGTCATCCACATTGCAAGGTTCATTGAGTTCAAGAGCAGTAGGTATTCTTAATGGATTAATTAGTCAGGGATTAATAACACAATTTGCCGATTTAAAAATTGCTCGCGATCAAGTTGATCCAACACAATGGAATATTTCCGTAGCGGTTCAACCAGTATATCCAGTTAACTACATTTACATTGAAGTTTCTATTGGATTATTATAACTTAAAGGAAACAAATGCCACTTAGGGACCAATCTACGCCTTTATATCAGAACAGAACCGGAACACATTTATCTACCAATATTATACTTTTGGTAAATAATCGCGCTATTGCTGCCGTAAAGACATTAGCAATTACAGAATCTCGCGGCATATCAATGATAAATGAAATAGGCTCAGATGGCCATATCGATAGTGCGCCTAACAAATCAACTGATGTTTCTGGCAGCTGCTCACGTACACGATTTAATAGAACGCGCATTGCCGAAGCTTTTGACAGAGGTTTCGTGCATGTTGCGGCACAACGTGTTCCATTTGAAATTGTAATTCAAGATAATTTCCAAGGCAGCGATGATGACAGCAAAATTATCACTACTATACGAAATGTTTGGATTGAAAGAATAGAGGTTACTTATAGCGCAGAAGATTTTGTTATTGTAGAAAACATGAATTGGCAAGCAGAATCAATTGATAGCCATCTTGGTAATCAGCAGAACGTAGTTGGAATTAGTCATGCTGGAAATAGTGCGCCAAATATAATTAATCCATTTGAAGCTTCGGCCGATTTTGGCACTTATCGTGGCGCTCTTGATGGCGCGGGTCTAATTAACGCTGTTGTAAACGGCACTCTTTAATTAATATTCAGCAATAATTCGGCGTTATATATATAGGAGGTAATTGCGCTACTGCCAATTAAAGCAGAAGTGCATGGCATAAGTTTAACAAATAGGAGAGTAAGATGGAAGAGCAAAAAGGCCGAAGTTCTCGTGGAAGTATTGAGAGTCCGTTAGGCCGAGTTAATATATCATCGTCCGGCCAGAAACGACCAATGATTAGTGTAGACGATCCAACAGACCCTGTATCTCCGGAAGGACAGTATGTACAGGAATCATCAGTGGCAGATAGACGCAGAGCTTATGCCCAAGCCCAAGCGCGTGAGGAACGTGTTGCGGCAGATGCTAGAGTTTTAGCAGAGGAAGCTCATCGCTCCAGGGTTGATGAAAGAATGGAATCTGGAGCAAAGAAAAGAACAGAAATATTATTAGGACTTGGAAGAGGGGTAAAAGATGTTGATGTTGAAGGCATAATATTTTCTCTTAGAACATTGAAAAATTATGAATGGAAAGATGCGATAAAAGCGGTAGCATTATCAGAGTTGGCTATAGAGCAAGCTTATGAAATGAGGGCTCAAACATTATCAAGATCTATTTTTGCTATTGATTCTCAGTCTATTGAAATGGTATTAGGATCCTCTGAATTAGATGATAAAATTGATTTTGTACAAAATTTAGATGAGGCTGTAGTTTCGTATTTATATGACTCATATAATAAACTTGTTGCTGAAAACAAGTCCAAATTTAATATTAATTCACCTGAGGGAATTCAGGAGGTGGTTGAAGAAATAAAAAAATAACAAGGGAGCCAGATCACAAGTTTTTGTCGCATTTAGTTAATACGTTCGGAAGGCTCCCTGATGATTTATTTTTTGAAGAAATGGATCCTATAATTCGACTTTGGTTGTATGAAAGTTGGATTGCAGATTTAGAAGATAAACACAAGTTTATGAAAGATTATACAATTTTGGGCGGTTCATTTCACAATCCAGATGCAGCTAAGCAAATGATGCAAGCAGAAAATCCAAGTATTATTTCAACGGACGAAGAATATGAAAAGTCAACACAAATGGTATTAGATGAAGATAAGTTAGACAAAGAGATGCAGTCAGGGCACAGAAGACGTAGAAGACAAATTAGAAAAGTGATAAACAAAGATAGCAAATAGGTATAAATGGCTGATATAAAAGATTTTCAAGTTGAAGAATTAAAAGCCATGGCAGAAGGGCTTAGTGATACTCCAGCTCTTTTAAAAGCAATATCGGAAGGACATGGCCATGTAACTGAAGCAATGGCTAAAACAATAGAGATATGGCATAAAATGAGCACGGCTGCAACCAGCACTCTTGGACAATATTCAGCATTTGGTAATGTAGCCTCTAATTTGTTTCAAAAAATTTCAAATGGTAGCAAAGATGCTATTAAAGCAGTAGAAGATGCATTAGGCATTAGCTCACAAAAAGTAAAAGAAATGTTCAGAGAAAGTGGGGAAGATATAGCTGGTTTTACAATTATGGCTTTGCAACAAAGTGAGAAATTTAGAGCGGCTTTTCCTATTCCAGAATCATTAAAAAGTCTTAGTCAAGTATCTGGTGACGTATTAGGAAGTGTATCTAGTGATTTTGAAAAAGCTACACAAGCAGTTAATTTACTTCCAAAAGCATTGCGTGGTGACGTTAATGAAGCGCTTAAGGGTTTTCAAGCAGTTGCTGGACAATTTGAAGTATCAAGAAATGCAGAAAATGCATTAATAACATTACAAGCACAAGCTGGTAATTTAGGAGACATGTTTACCAGTTTTGGTAGTGATTTGAGTGGTATTGATTTAATGATGGATAATTGGGGAAAACGTATGGAATCAACTGGTACAGCGGTTGGTATGAGTTCGAATGAAGTGCAAAAATTTGGATTACAGCTTCAAAAAATCCCTGGCATTATGACTGAAACTATTAAAAATATTGATGGAGCTGGTAATTCAACGGATGTTTTAACTGCGGCTTTAAAAATAAATAGAGGCAGTGTTCGTGATTTAGACACTGTGTTTGGAGTCATGAATAATCAAATGAGATTATTTAATACTAGTGGAGAGGATTCATTAAAAATAATTTCTAGAATGCAAGCGTCTGTATCAGGCCTTGGAATTCCACTTGATATAATGAGAGGGTTTATAAATAACACTAGTTCCGCTTTTAAATTTTTTGGTGATAATTCTCAAGCTGCATTAACTATTATGGAGAGGATGGGACCGGCATTAAGTAAATCTGGAGTTGGACCAGAAGGTATTGCTGAAATAGTTGGTGGTATGGTCAAAGGAATTGCAGAGTTAGATGTTGCTCAAGAAGCTTTTATTTCTAGTCAATCTGGCGGCCCTGGAGGACTTCAGGGAGGATATCAAATTGAATTATTAAAACAACAAGGCAAATCAGATCAAGTTTTTGATATGGTGCAGGGTGCTTTGAAGAAACAATTTGGTGGTGGTCCAATTATTGGTCTTGAGGAAGGAAGCAAAAGTTCTGGTGCCGCAGCACAATTAACAAAAGAAGTGGCGTTTTTAAGGCAAGGCCCATTTGGGCAACTAGCCAAAAGCAATGCGGAAGCTTATAAATTATTAGATTCTATGAAAACCGGTTTTGGAAAAGAAGCAATAACAACACCGGAAGAAACAACTCAAAAAGCAATGAAAGCCGGCGAAGCTGTTCAAGATAAGCAAACTCCAATAATCACAGGTATAGCAAATTGGGTCGAACGTATTGGTATAATAATGACAAACGCTTCTGCAAAAACAGCGAGAGAATATACTACAATTAGTGGGCCAAAGATTATTAATCAATTAATGACAGAAGGAAAGAAAACTGCTGCTTTTGATACAACAAGAGTAGTTGAGGCTGAAGCTATTAGAAAACGTGGAGAGGCTGGCGTTGGTGGAACAACTACGGCTGGTCAAAAACCCTCTGGTGCTTTAAAAACAGAATTTCTAAATGTAGCAGAGGTTGCAAAAAGAGCCAAAGAAATTGTTTTGCCAACACAATATCAAATTCCTATGGAACCAGATAGAGGTCCTAGAGATTTAATAGAACGAACTTCGGCTACCGCTCCGCCACAGGCTGGAGTAGGAAAGTTATTACGTTCGGCACAAGCAGCTGGTGCAACAGCTGAGGCTGACAAAAATCAAGCTATTAAATCTACTGCTCAAGATTATTATATTAATATTAATTTAACTGATTTGTTAGCTGGTAATAAACATATACACAATGTAGCTACAGCTGTTGTTAAAAAAGGACATGTGAATATTGAAAGTAGAGCAAGTGGCCTCCCTGCACTCTCTTAATGACTCTGTTAATAATTAAGGAATAATTATGCCAATACCACCAATACTTACAAATGATCAATTTGATGCATTAGGTCGCGCTGGTCTATCAGGAACGGCTACAAATAGCATTAATAAATTAACGGGAGGTATAAATTCTGGAGGTTTTGAGTCGAACGTGGCGCCTAGTACAAGCGGCTTCGGAACAAGGCAAAGCAGAGTTCCAAATAATAGGCCGGCTTCCGAAGCGCGTCATATGATGCGATGGTTAGTTCCTGAACAGCCTATAATACAAATGTATGTTAATCCTCAAAACTTTAAGGTTGATTATAAGAAACAGATATCTAAAGTTCGTACAAAAGGCGGATATGTATTACAATATTGGGGAGAAGAATTAACTTCATTAAGTATTAGCGGAACAACAGGAACATCTGGGATTGAAGGAATAAATGTTTTAAATGATGTATATAGGAACGAACAATTAATGATTGATCCATTCGCTTTATTTTTACAAGCGGATCGTGACAGGGCGGAAGAAGATAGTTTAACTGGGTTTGGCAGTTCATTATTTGGTCAAGTAGGAAAAATATTAACAAATGCAAAAGACGGTGGTATATCAAATGTATCTAGAGCCAAACCAACTCTTGCTTCTATAGCTTTCACAGTGGAGCTTTATTGGTCAGGAGAAGTATGGAGAGGGTTTTTCGAGAATTTTAGTGTTACTGAAAGTGCAGACAAACTTGGATTATTTGATTATTCTATGACATTTACAGTTACACAAAAACGCGGATTTCGTAATAACTTCCTTGCATGGCATAAAAGCGCGACATCAGGTCCAAGCAACAGCGATCCCAGAGTTGGAGCGCCTTATAGTTTTGCAGGAAATACAAGCCCGGTTATTACAGCGCCACGTAACAGGGTTGATCAGCCAAGTCTTGACTCAACATATCCTAGCCTTGGGAACGGAGCCGCCGGTAAAACTAAAACACCAGATATTATAGATGCTTTTGGAATATTTTAAAGAGTAAGAAGATATGAGTTTTTTATCAAATATAGGAAAAGTTGGCGGAGAATTTCTAGCCTCTTTAAATGAACAAACGCTTTCATCAGAAAATACTATTAGATCATTAGATACGATAGATCCGGATGATCCAGATCGTGTGATTAATTTTGGAGCATTGGGTGATTTTGCAAAGCGTGTTGATCAATCTGCTCAACGTTCGTATGTTGAATCCGGTTATATTAGAAACGTTAAACCTAATTTTTATGAGATTCTTCTTCAAGAACCAAATATAACAATAGCTATTAAAAAAAGAATATTTTCTTCTTTGATTGATAATTATAGATTTGATTTAATGGATACTGGAGATAAGTTATTTTTCAGGGCGTCTAAAAAATTATTTCAAAATAAATGCAATGCTATTTCAACTTATGAAAAATTAAGTAAAATAGAGAGGGTTATTAAAAACAAAGGCGCATTAGACGAATATATGGTTCCTGCAATTTTAGCAGGAGTAGATTCGCTAGATGCTTTGGGTGTGGATATCATAGATCCTAAAACCAGGGCTACATTAGACACGATTAGAAAGCTTACATTGCTTTCAGAACCAAATGAATTTACATCGTGGATAGTTGATAGAACTACGGCTTTTGCAAGTGATACTGGTGAAGGAACTGGCGTATTTGAATTAACCACTGTTGCGAGTGTAAATACAACAACTAGTGTAAATTTCAAAGGTGGAAGCGCAAGTTTGGAAATTGAAGATCCTTATAATTTAATGACTATTACTAATGAAGATATTAATAAAGCAATTAGTGATGCTGCAAATTTCTTTAAACAAAATAGTTTTTTCACAGTTACCGAGTCAGAATTGGATAAAATTACGAATGAGTTTAAGCAACAACTTAATCAATTGAGAGCGGCAAGGAATGTATCTGCTATTACATTCTTAGTAAATTCGTCAACTCTTTTATTTAAGCGTGTTCGCGCGATTATTGATGAAGAGGGTAAAGATATCATTTTTAATCATGATGCCGGGCTTCTTGGAATTGGGGCGTCGGTAGAATTAGATGCAAGCGTTTATGAAGGTCCTAATGGATTAAGCAGAACAAGGGCAAATATTGCTGTTGCTGAACGTTTAGAAAGCAGCAAAAGTGAAGAAGAATTATTAAAAGATATAATTAGAAACACATTTCAATTACTTAGTTTGCGTGATTCCACTAAATCTGCAATTAAAAATTTCAATGATTTGGGTACAGAATTAGGAATAGATATACATTATGCTCGTGAAAAAATGCGTTTGCATTATGCCAACAAAACTATTATTCAGCCAATGGATATAGTTTATGTATTTATGCAATCAAAAACAATAGTTGACAATAAAGTTACTGGGTTATTTGAGCCAAGTTTTACTGGTGGAGATATTATAAAAGGAATTAGCAGTGTAATTAATAAAATGCAAACTTCTTTTAATGACATGAAAAGTTTTTTTGGGGGCGGCGCAAAAGATTCGGCTGTGGAAGTAGAGAAAAACGCAATTGTTGGTTCTGATTTTCCAATGTGGCTTTGGATATTATTGCGAAATGATTTTACAAAACAAGCGGCAGGAGTAAGTACTTTTGTTGGCCCAGTAAAAGAAACGACAAGTAAGTATGATGCATCTAGTGGAAAGTATACAGTTAGTGTATCAATCGCTGATAATTCTCATTATTTTGAGCTTAGCCAAATTAATTTAAACCCATCACCTGACGTATTTAATAGTGTGATTTATGATCCGCTTACTCCGTTTAAAACAGATTTTGATGCGTCATCTGGCATTATGATAGGTAAAGAGTCTCAGTTATTACCTGAAAATCAAAGAATGCTAAATTCACCAAACGTGAAATTCAAAAACGGCAGATTTAGAGGCATTCAAGTTTCTCCGGCTTTATATATGGCTAAAGACGGAGAGTTTTCCGTAGCTAATTCTCCATTTGATTTTAGAGAAATTAAAAATGATCCTGATGGATTCGTATATCGTTGGAAGACTGGCATTGGCTCTCAAGTCGTTTTTGGAGAGCCACATCCGACCTCATCATTAGAAGAAGATTCTTCACCAAAATTAACGAAAGATCCATTTGCTGGCCAAGATGTAATGAACGTATTATCATTATTAGTAACATCACAGCCTTATAATTATAATACATTTATGAAAGCAGCTGTTGAGTCAGGTTCTATTAACAGAGATGATTTAACTAATGGCCAAGGATCAAAATCATTTTATCAAGGATTGTTGTCAGAGCTAACTGAGCAAAACTCAGTATGGGGAAATTTCATTCCATTTAAAAAACTAGTTGTTTCTGAGGGAGCATATGCCTTTTTGGCTAGTGGGCAATTTGATATTTCACAATCTAATCAAAAGATTAACGAATTAATAGAGCAACGAACAAGGCTTTTTGACACATTGGTGCAAACGCCAGAGGGACAAGTATTCGCAAAAAACCCACAACTTTTTAATATAAATGCGCAAGGACAATCGATACCATCATCATTGGCAAATAAATCTACTGGTGGAGCTGATTTATCTAGCAATAACGCTCAACAAGTACGAATGAAAATTGCCGAATTGGATCCTCAAATAGCAGAGCAACAGAATGCATTAAGGCAAAAAATAGCAAATTCCAACCTTGGTGATGCTGGAGGGATTCGTATTTTTGGAAACGACGTATCTTTTGACCCAACTGTTTCGGGCGATAGCACCAACGTTACTCAAGAACAATTACAACAGCAACGTATTGATTTTAGAAAAAAATTACATACATTAACTCAACGAAGATTTTGGAAAGTCAAATCTAATGATGATCAAAATCTTTTCATAGTTGATGATCAATATGATAAAAATTATGATATACAGTCATTCGAAAAAGGGTTAAATAATTTACAGCAATTATTTAAGAATGAATACTCGTCTATTGCCAGTAGCATTGATAAGGTAAAAAGCATATTAGGATTAGAAGTTTTTTCAGATTCGCAGGGACATATACAAGCCAGGCCTCCAGCTTACAATAAAGTTCCAAGTTCTGTATTTGAAAGAATGTTACGTGATAGATCTAAAACAGGAATAAGAGTATTTCCTAAATTATTAGAATCATTATTTGTTGATCAAGTTGAGGGGTTAAAACAACAAATAGAAATAACTGAAGATAATATAAGATTGCAGGCAGCTGCGTTAGGCAAAACTACTGATCTTAGCATAGAATCTTTATTAAGTAAGCCTACAAATATGGATACTGTTGTTGCTTCTAATTTCGGGTTTGTCACAAATGAAAATGGAAAACTTGGTATCAAAGATATTCGAAATTTAATATCTCAAGTAAATCCAGAAAATTTTGAATTAAAGCAAAAGTCTCTTAGTTCTTTTAATTCGCAAATTACAGGTCAGTTAAATGCGACATCTTTCTTTGATACTGATTCTAGAATTGCTATATTAAATAATAATCAAATATTTGAAAGTATATCAAACAGTAATGCCAGTATAAGAGTCCAGCAAATAACAAATAGATTACAAGAGGCCACTCAAGTAACTCCGCCAAATCCAATTTTAAATGTAAATCCAGTTTCTGGCCCATTACAATCTGATGTATTACAAATTATTAATAATTTGTCTTTATTGGTTAGTTCGCGTCAAAATTTATTAAAACAAATGTCTGCTTCAATTAAAAATTTAGAAGATGATATTGTTATAGAATATGATACCGGCCTTCCTAGAAAACAATTATTTCCAAATCTTGATAGCAAAAGAACTATACCTGCAATCATAGAGCATATGATTGAATATGAAGACAATGATGATCTTGGCCCAGGCTCTGGTGGCAGGTATATTATTAAAGAAAATCAAATTACAAATATGAGCATTACTGAAAGTCCGCCAGCATTTACTGCTATAGAAGTTAGTGGATTGTTTGGAGAAGGATATACTCCACCACCAGCCAGCTTGGCCGTAAGTGATTTTGGAGGAGGAGGAAATGCTGTAACCGCTGCATTTGCTGTTGATTATGACATGTGGCGTATGTATGGATTTAGAAAAGCGCCGACGCAAATGGCTCCATTTTTATCAGACGCACAAGCTCAATGTGCCCCATTCGCTGTTTATTTATTAAACTTAGCTAGAAAAGGTATTTTTCATGCCGACTTAACTATTGTTGGCAATGAATATATGCAACCAGGAGAGGTGGTTTATATTGAAAGTAAAGATTTGTTATTTTATGTAGAGTCAGTAACTCATTCTTTTAATTATAGTGGCTTTACAACAAGTATGAAATTAACATATGGTCATAATCCTGGAGAATATATTCCAACAATTTTAGATATTATAGGAAAGGGATTATATTCAAAAAGCAATCAGGCTAATCTGATAAAACATAATCGTCATGGAAACGCTAGTGGTGACATTTCACTTACTGTAGTAGCTATTGACAGCAGTGTAATGCAATCTATAACAGACAATGACCCTTTAACAGCTTTATTAAGAGGCAGATTTGCTTCTCGTAATATTAAAAGTTTGGCCGATATGGTTGTTGCTTTGGGAAATATAACTGCTCCAAATTCTAATAAAAATCCAACAATAGAGCTTCGTTCTTATAGAAATAACGATTTGGGATTTGCCGAAAGTCCTATATTAGAGAAAATAAAAGGCGCTATAATAAATTGGTTAAAAACACCGACTATTCGTTCAAGTCAAGATATTAATAATTTATTACCAGATAACAATTTACCTGATGAAATAAGACAAAGCCTTAATATTGAGTCCAGAATTATTGATCCATATCCAAAAAATACAGAATCAGCTTCATCCAAAGCGTGGGGAGCTGTAAGATATTTAGTTTCAAACGACGTTGATTTTAGTCAAGGAGCGAAAATTAATAATAAAGATGTATCTCTGGAAGATGAAGTATTATTCCAAAATATAATTGATATTTGGATTACATTTAAACAAACACCAAAAACAAATTCTACAAACAAAAACCAGACTGCAATTACAGATCAAGCTGCACAACAGTCAGTTGATATTGTAAAAAATAATTTCAAGTAATCAAATGGTAGAAGTATTTAACGTCCCACAAATTCGCCGCGCAACCATCCGTTTTTATAATGGCAATGGCTCAGTGCGTGTTGCCGTTGATGAAAGACGCATTGGTGAAAACAAATTAGAATATGACGCTCATGTGCCGTTATCTTGGTCAGGTCCTAATGGTGAGATTATAGCAGGATTTCCACCAACAGGAGCCCCAGTAATTATACAACGTGGTCATGGAGGCGAATGGTTTATTTTATCTTATATACGCTCTGATAATATATTTAGAAATTTAAATGCTGGAGGAACTAGCGGTTCCAGCAGAAATATAATGTCCGAATTTTCTGCTGGCCGTATTTTGCTTCAAACGGCTGCTACAAAAGGAGTTAGAAACAGATTATATGTAGACCCTATTGATGGAACCAATATCGGATCTACAAGTAAGAATTCTCAATTTGATCCTATTCGTGATATTGTTAGTCATAAATATGGTACAGAAATGTCTTTCACAGAAGCTCATCGTGTGATTAAAGGCAGAATAGAGAGGGATTTATCACAAAATGAATTGAGAGACACTACATCTTCTATATTAACTTCTCACGAATATAGCGACACAATGTTTGATGTCAGCATGGACAGTTCAATTAAACCGGCCTTTGTAACTACAAGTTCGCAGGTTCGTAATTTGCCTTTAGTTGAAGATCATGAGATTGTATATGAATTTGCAAATAGTAATGGACATAATTTTACGAATGATATTCAAGAATCAACATTATATAGCGATAACAAAACGCCTCAAAAACAAATTGGGGTAATGAGAACCGATAGTCGTTCTGACGTTTTTAATCTTAATTTAAATTATCCCAATCATTTAATGGAGATTATTAAAGGAACAGCTGTTGATTCATTAGGAAACATTCTTGATCTTAATAGAAGTGTTATTCCGATTGGAAAAGAAGATGACTTTTCTTTTAATAGAAATAAAGAAGGGAACGTTGATGCTTTCAGAAGAATTCGGGCGCTTCATAGAAAAGCAATAGCATATCATTTTGAAATCAATGCCAGAAAAAGATCTGGTAATGATGATATCTTTGTGCCACCCGACGTTCTTGCTGTTTCAAATATAACTGGTCACGCTCCTGATTACGGCAGAGATAGAAGTAGGTTTTTTATTGACATTGACAAAGAGGGGCAATTTAAAATTAATATCCCTTCATCCAGCGAAACTGGTAACGTTCCATTATTAACAAGATATGAAACTGGTTCCAGTATTTTATTTGCGCAAGGCGATATTGCAGATCCTAATTTATTTGGCAGAATAGAAGTTGATGGCGAAATAAGTAAACAAGATATTTTTCATGATGATTTTTCAAATGACGCCTCTATTTTTCTTACAGATCCGGCGGGCCAAGGCTCTGTTCCTTTTGATAGATTAAGAGAGGATGCTCCAATTAAATATGGAACGGCTTTTCATAATATATTGAATACTTGTCTTCAGTTTCAAAACAGAGATACAGGAACTCTTATTAATCCTGGTTCTAGTGGGTCTTCTCCGACGAGCAGATCTAGTTTAAATGCTCTCCCGCCAATAGACACTATAGTTACTGATATCATAATGAATTCTGGAGATAATGCCAATGCTGGAGGTCGAAGCGGTTCCATTAACCTTGACGGATTTTTATCGGTAAATATAGGAGCTAATACAATAGACCGTCAATCTTTATGGCTAGATTATGCAGGAGGCATAGTTTCTAATATAGGCAGGGATTTACGAGGAAGAAGTTATGTTGGAAATTACGACGGAGATATACTTATTCAAATAGGCGGTTCTACAATAGGAAATGGAACAGATAGCCGATTCGCTAATCAAAATGATGCTTATAGACAGGGAGTATTTGATATGCGTGTTGTTCAGGGTTCATCACAAGGCAGCAACGGCGGTCAATTATTTGTAATTAGAATAGATGGTGATGGATTAAAGATTGCTAGTTATGGCCGTGTTGAAATTGTATCAGCTCAAGATATGGTTTTTAGAGCAAACGGAGCAATACATTTTGATTGTGAAGAAGCCATAATGTTTTCTACATCTGACAATCAACGTCGTTTCTTAAGGAATGGTAAAGAAATTTAATTAGGATATATAGTGTGATGAGATGAGTATTGAAACCAAAATTTATTCAAAAGCAAACTTACTAAAAAGAGATAAATAAATCGTGCCATGTTCACCAAATGACAACAGCCTAAACCCAGCGTTTATTCCAGGTATTCCAATCCCTGGATTCGGGATCCCTTTTAGCCCTCTGTCAGTTCCGTTGCCGGATTTTACCTTTCCAACAGGATTCCCAGAAAACATATTAGATTTATTAAATAAATTTACTGCGTTATTTCCATCTATTGATTTTACACCAAATCTAGATGATTTAACAAACAGTATTCTTAAAGCTATTTCTAGCGTGCTAAGTCAAATAGCGCCATTTATTGGTTTATATAAATTTTTTCAAGCAGCTTTAAATATAATACTTTGCATTATAGAAGTATTATGCACTCTGCCAAATCCTTTTAGATTAGTAAGGGCAATGACAAGGTTGTTTAAACGTTGCTTGCCGGACTTTTTAAATCTATTTCCTTGGTTAGCTTTATTAGCAATGTTGATAGCGTTGTTTTTATTAATTTTGGCTCTTATAGAATATATTATTAATCGTTTAATTGCGTTTTTTAAAGAAATAATTAAAAATTTACTTGTTGTTGGCGAAGGACTTAATTTACAAAATGAAGATGCTACGATTGCGGCTGCACAAAAAATTGCTCAGTTATTGTGTTTAATTGATAATTTGTTAGCTGTCTTAGTAGCGGTAGCAGCAATATTATCTGTGTTTGAAGCTCTTGCTGGAATTGGAGGAAGAACTATATGTGGTGACACTGGTAGTAGTTCTGGTGACGATGTAGGCTGTTGTGACTCTGCTGTCTGTCCAGCTTTCATTTCTAACAATGAAAGTTTGATTGGTGTGAGCGGAGAGTTAGTTTATTTCAAAGCTATATTACCAGATACTAGTGGCTTCCCAGGTTTTCCAAGTTCATCGCTCAATCCAACCAGAGAAGAAAAATGGCAGTTTGTAAATCAAGCTAGTAATCAACAATATAAATTTAAAGAAATTATTGATGTTGTTATTGATAATGGAGTGAACCCACCGACTGAAAACACATTTTTTCCAGATGGACAATTTTATGAGAGTACAGCGAATGTATCTAAAATTCCTTATTCACTAACAATTACAATTAATAATTTTGACCCGAAAGTATTTCAGCCTTTAGATACAGGTGGAGCCAGAACATTTATAATCAAAAATATGATTGTTAATAGACCGTTTGTTGGTATTTATGATTATGATAATCAAATTAATACATCATTTAATGACACCGGAACTTTACCAATATCTGGCGGAAAAGTATACGAAGCTGATGGAGCCACAGCATATTTAGTAAATGGTGTTCAGGCAACATTAGAAACGTTTATTCATTCAGATCCTGTTATTATAGCATCATCTATTTCTAATGACGGTTATTATAAATCAGATATACAATTTGATTTGAATATTAATCATCCAATATTAATGAATTTTGGATTAATAACATTAGGCTGTATACCATCATTAGCTATTGAAAGATTAATAGTAAATACGCGAGCTGGCATAATTGATTCTGTTATTACTCAGGTCGGCCCAACTCCAAATATAACTGTTGCTCAAGATTGCGCAGCTAAAGCAATGGCTCAACTTAGAACTAATGTGTCTGCTCAAAACGTAGCATTAGCACAACTAGCAATCACAAGTTGCTTAAGCAAATATCAACAAGACGCCCAAACATATGTTGCCAAATTAATTCAGAGCGGCGCCAGTGTGTTTACAAGTACGGCAACAATTGATCCAAGCATTCAATTCATTACCAGAAAAATAAAAGCTACAGTAATGTTGAAAGATGCTGGCGGAACAAACATTTGTACTAATTTACCAAATGTTGTTTCTGATGTAGTGGCGGCCCAGATACAAGGCAGTGTTACATTGGGTGATATTACTAATTTTGTATATGATGGTTATACTGTTTTTAATGCAGATATTACAAGCAGCGCTCCTGGTGATGGATATTTAACTGTATCTTTTAATAATAATACATTTAACACTGTATTAAATCTAAGTAGTGATACAACTCCTTCTGTAATTGAAGAAGTTAAAATTCCATTTACATTTATTGGCACTGGTGTTGGAGCTGATTCTACACAGGAAGCTATGCCGCGTCGTGATTCTTCTGACGCTTCAAGAGATTAAAGTTAATTATGGTTAAATTAAAAACTGTTATTGAAAGCAATATTGATGATATCAATGGTATTAATGCCGATATTAACAATCTTGCTAGTAAGTATTTAACACCGATTGATGCTGTTCGTAGCAGGTCTAAACCAGCATCAATTGCTGCTACTGAAGTTACTCGCAATGATGGTTCAAAGAAAAAATATAATTTTGCAGGAATTGATATAAACACAAATAGAGCAATAGAAAGCAGAATAAGTGCTTTTTTAAGAACGTTAGGATTTCCAATTATGGATGAAACTGGAAATTTTTTCAATTCTGGATTTGACCCAGACAATGAAAGCACAATGCAAATATATATAAAAAGCAATATAATTTTGTCACCACTACAAACCGCATTGATGTTACGAGAAGCTATCGTTGAGGAACGGCGTTTAGTATTTGCTAACCAAGACTTTCCTTCTTCTGTTTATGCATTAGCGTTAAGATTTATTAAACCTTTTATGGTAATGGATCTCAACCTTGGTCCTTTAGATATAGATCCTCAAAATTTCGAAATATCTGATAGAAAAACAGCATTTAATAACCCTATTGCTAATAAGTTTTCTGAAGGCAATCATATTTTGAAACCATTTATAGTTGATCCGATGATTAATGATACGATATATCCTGCCGAATATATGATTGCTGTTCCATTTTTACCAACTATGGAAGACGCAAGTTTATCAAAAGATAAATTATTAAAACGACCGGCTATTGAATTTATTTGTCGTATTAGATTGGCAGATACTACTATTGATTCCGAATTTTTAAAAGAAGCACAACATATATTATCTAACAAAAATCCGTCAACTAAATCAGAGTCAGCAACAACCATTCGTGATACCGTATCAGCATTAGTAGGTCAAAATGATGTTAATGACAATGTTGTTTTACAAACCATTCAGGGATTTACTACTACACAAACCGTAATGTTAACAACATTAGTAAAAACTATAAAAGCTGTTGTTGAAAAACTTGATGAAGATATTGTAGAATTTAATAAGATTTATTCTGAATATGATTTGGAACCGGTACCAAGTATAGAAGGTCCTGAATTTTTAGGAACAGGAAAAACAGCTGCGTATATAAGAACATTTTCAAGTCAAGAAAATTCAGTTCAGAAAAATTCTTTATTAAATACAAAAATAGCTAGATTAAAATTACAACAACAATTACAATTATATAAAAATAAAGTTACTGCGCAAACAATTGGCGGAGGCAATACAGACATAAGCTCATTATTTGCCGTGCCTGTAATAGCATCGGCTGAAAGAGATTATAATACCGAAATACAAAGATTAGAAAATGACAGAGATTCTCATTCTAGTAAAATGTTAGAGATTTTAGCTGATATAGAAAAAATTACAGGGGAAATTAGTGGCCTTGGTTTAATTGATGTTTTGGCTATATACACTGCATTATGGGCCATAGATATAAAGACTTTGATAGGTTTTTTGGATGATTCAGCGTTTAATCGTTTATATGATTTTAATACAGATCTTAGAACCACCGATGTAGAAAGTAGAAATAACGGTGAAAAATTAAACGGCATATTGGTTTTGCAAAAATTTCAAGATAAATTGTTTAATATCCTATCATTTGCTGATAAGATTATGACACAAAAAAGGAATTCTCCTACACAAGCAGATGGTGGCGACGGAACTCAGGGATAACATGTCATTTGATTTAAGAATATCACAAGGCGATTTAGCAATAGGCTCCGATGCAGATTTTGATCGCGTGGAAGATACCGATAAATTAATTCAAGATGTTCTTAAAATTTTATTAACACCACTTGGCGGCAATCCTTTTCATACTTGGTACGGATCATTAATTTCTAACACGTTGGTTGGTAATGTATTTGAAGAGGAATTTTTAATAAAAATAGCTAGTAGTCAAATAAATAGCGCGTTAGAAACAATGCAAAATCTTCAAAAGGCCCAAACAGCAGTTCAAAAAGTTACTCCAAATGAATTGTTGGCAGCAATCAGAAGCGTTGATGTAAATAGAAACCCGGTAGATCCAACAATGTTTTCTGTTTTTGTGGCAGTATTAACAAAAGGCTTATCAACTGTAAGAACTTCATTTTCGGTAAATAATTTATAGGTATAAATAAATGCGTATTCGCACTCATAACGAGATAGTATTAAGCCTTCTTGAGTATTTAAGAACGGCTCAACCGAATCTAGATACTAAGCCTGGAACAGTTTCAAGAGATTTGGTTATTGATGGTCCATCAATTCAATTAAGCCGTCTTTATGAAGAGCTTGCGCGCGTTTCTAGCAAACAATCTTTGCGATTAGCCATTGGTATTGATTTAGATAGATTGGGTTCTAACTTCGGGGCAATCAGACAACGTGGAACAAAATCCAGCGGTCCAGCATTATTGACATTTGCCTCTTTAGAGGCTGATATCCCAATTAATCAAGGAAGTATAGTGACGGCTAGAAATGGAGCCTCATTCGTTGTTTCAACAGGTACCGTGGTTAATCCAGTATTTGCTAACTCGTATAGAGCTATCGCTGCTCAAAATAGGTCCGATTTAGATTTTGTCGGTATTTCAGATCAATATGCAGTATCAGTATTGGTAGAATCATCTGCGGCTGGAGTGCAAGGTAACATCTCAAAATATTCATTATCCGGAACACAAATTCAAGGAGTCTCGAATATTACAAACGTACAGCCGTTCGGAGGAGGAGGTCAATCTGAAGATGACGCCTCTTTTAGAGGTCGTATTTTAGGAATATTCAGCGGAGCTAATACTGGTACATCTTTGGGTTACAGAAATGCTGTAAACATAGATCCTGCTGTTTTAGATGCCATTGTAATTGAACCTGGCGATATTTTAATGACTCGTGATGGCACTCAGGTTATTACTGATGAAAATGGTAACGAAATAATTATTTCCGAAGGAACTGGTGGCAAAGTAGATATTTATATTTTCGGCACCAGATTATTAGAAACAGTAGATAGCTTTATTTATAGAGATTTAAGCAATACTGGCGACCCTACGAACTATCTTAATGATTTTGTATTGGGCCAAATTGATGCTGATGCCGGAAAAACAGTAACACGCAAACGTATAGATGATCTTAAAACTGATATTTTGCCAGAACAGCCAGTCAATAACCTTGTTAAAATTAGCGGCTCTATTAGCGGTTCAAATTTTATTGAAAGAACAGTTGATTCATTAGGAAGAGAAAGCGGTAATTACCAATTAATAAGAGATACTGGAGAGTTTGCAGGCTCGCCATGGGGCTTTGATAAATTACATTTTATTTCTAATCAAATTTCTGATCTTCAAGAAAACAATACTAAATTAACTTTTAATGGTCAAGATGCATTAAGTTACCCAGATGTTTTGAAAATATCAAATGTTACTCAAAATATAAATGTAGTTAATGAAAACAGCAAAATAAGCCGCAGTGATCGCACATCAATTCAATTGGCGCACACTCCTGTACAGAATGTAACTAGAGTTTTTAATTCAACGACTGGCGAGCGATATGTCGTAACAAGTCAAAACCCTGATGGCAGTGGAACAGTAAATACAACCGGAAGAATAATAATAAGTGGAAATTCATTGCCAGCAGCCACTGATATTTTACAAGTGGATTACACATGGGTTTTCCAATATAATGCGGACTTTGATTTTGATAATAGAATGAATGGAAGGAATATCAGATCTGTAAAAGATAGCGTTGATTGGGGGTTCTCCAATAATGTAAGAAGAGAGACTGCCACTTTAATAGCCTCTGGATCAACGTTATTAGTTACTGTTACACATCCAATAAGCACAGTAGTAGATGTTAATGTTTTTGCAACAAATAATAGCTCAGTAACATTAACCCAAAATAGATTGTCTGTAATTGTGACACAGCCGGTCACAAACGTTGTAAGTGTAATTAGAACATCTGATGGCGCAGAATTATATGATACAAGCAAATTTGATGGTTCATTTAGCGGGCTTACAATATTCTTGCCAACTGACACTGTAGCAGTTTTTGGTGACACAACAAGTGTAGTATATAATGCCGTTGATGTTTTTAACGCCGATGGTTACCAAGGTAATTTTAATCAAAATATAATAAATATAGTTCCATCAACAATTGCTACTGCTGGTTCAATTGTAGAAGTAAATTACATAGCAAACGTAAGTGCTATATTGCCTTCTACGACACTTGCTAATTTACCAGCAGTTCGTTCCGGCAATGTATTTAATACTAGCAATGCAACAGGTGTTGGAAATCAACCAACTTCTCATATATTTTCATCTCCAGGCGTAGTAATTCAAAATTTACGACAAGCTCCCAGCAGGCTTGCATTAAGTATTGCTGGCTCAATTTCACCAGGCATCATAACAATATCCGGAATAACAATCAGCCGCGCTTCTGACATTGTATTTTCAGTGACAAATTCAGGATTAAAATTAAATTTGTCTTCAGCAATACGAATATTTTTGGGACTTAATTCCAATCAGTCTGTTCCAAGTAATGTGAAATTGGCCAGAATAATAAATATGGAAAGAGTAACTACTACATCTAACAATGATGTATTGAGCGTTGATCATACGTATGATATAAAAGGCTATCATCTTAGAGAGAATACATTTGTTAAAGACGAATCAATAGCAGATTCTTCATTAACATATACTGAAGTTATATTGCCAAGCACCGCTGACAATGAAGCCAATTTGCCTACCGTTGGTCAAAAGATAAGAGTGACTTTTCATATTATATTTGACAGTGATAACGAAAGTGTTTATTTCAGTCGTGGAGGAACATTATTTACAAATAAAATATTCGCAATTGTTGACACTGTATCCATATCTAGCGGGTTTACATCCGGATCTTCATCCAGCGCCACATTATCAATTACAAATACTAATCAACCGATTACTGGAGCTAGGTATACTACGACATATAATTATCTAGCGCCTAAACCAAATGAGCGCATTATAATTAGATATAATTTTAATAAATTAATATCTGATTCAACATTAAATATTGAAAATTCAAGGCCTATAACAGCTGACGTTTTGGTTAAAGCAGCAACTTCAATTCCGATTGATGTTACTATGAATATTGTTGTTACAACAGAATTCATTAACAACACAACAACAGTTAAACAAAATGTACAGGACGCAGTTACAACAGCTTTAAATGCTAAGAATTTAGGAACTACAATTGATTCTTCGGATTTAATAAATGTTGCATATACAGTTAACGGAGTGGATAGAGCTATAATACTATATTTTAATTATGCTAATACGGCAGGTTCTGTATTAAGTATTACTGCCAAGGATAACGAATTTATTACAGCAAATGTAGTAACTATAAACATTGAAGAGCGTTAATAATGGCTAACTTAAGATTGGTCAGAATAAAAGCATCGGATAGCCAGCTTATTCGTGCTCAATTTACTGGCACATTAGATTCGTTGTTAAATGCAACGAATGTCACCGTTGTATCAAACGTTCCTGGCGTTCCTGATGCTGAAGTTTTAAAAGTAACAATATCAAATGATATTATGAATGTTATCGTTCGACCAATGACGCCGAACGCTGCATATTTTGTTACTTTCAAATCTTCACAAACCAGCAGATTTAAATCACAAAATGGTCAATCATTTCTTCTTGAAGACGGCAATACAAACGTTTCTTTATTATTGGGGCCGGAAGATCCAGCAGATATAACAAGAGATATTTTATTAAGTTATTTAGATAAACAAAGCATATTAAGTCTTGATAATAATACCATTGCTAGAGATATTGTTAATTTACAATCTAAATATATCGGCAAAGCTTTACATGATATTGGTCAATCATTAAGTGATAATTATTTAGAAATTTTAATACAGGATGAGAAAAAAACTAGAGGTTTGGGACCGTATGATAGATTAAATGAAGAGGGCGCGTATCAAGTAGATCGCGTTGGAAGAAATAGAACTGCTACTAATTTAAGTACAAGTTTTAGTTATACCAGCTTTCCTAAAGACCCTATTACTTTGTTAAGAACAGATGTAATTAAAGAGAAATTGTTTGCTGGAACTATTGCTGGCACATTTGATAATTTAATATTAACTGTTAAACATGGACCGGTAACAAAACTTAATAAAGCAATTTTATATTTTGAATCTGGTGGCAGTTTCGAATATGACCTTTCTACTCTTGGGTATCAAATTAAAAATCCTAATTATGATACAAATGTTGCATCAGCATTATTTACGTTGCAAGACAATCAATTTAATTTAAATTCGGCGGTTTTAGATAATCCCGATTTACCTGTACCTCAGTCTGGAGATACATTAGTTGTTGATTATGAATACAAGTCTTTAGGCAGAATTATTGATCCAAATTCTGTATTAGTGTCACAGGTGTTGGAGGCAACCCGAGAGGCTGTTCCTCCAATATTAAACCGATTTATATTAAAACACGCACCAGTTGTGACAGACTCTGATCAAATCCCTACGTCTGATGGTATTGAATTTTTAGACCCTCAAGCTAATCCACCATTCTCTAGCGTTCATCCAGCCTTTAAACATGAGATACCATTTAGGTTAGAAGGGCTTCCAAGGGTTACTGGGGATTATTCTGTTGATTATTCTAAAGGCGAAGTATATGTTTATGGAGCAACTACAAATGATGGTTCTGGTGTATTTCCTCCTGGAGCTACATATAATTATAGAAAATCATTTAGTAACAGGATTGATTATACATTCGATTTAGATACTGATCCAATACATAATTCTACATCAACCGGCTCTGATTTAGTTGCTAATCCATTAAGAGAATTGATTAGCCAATCTGTTAAAGTGTCATTTGATTTTGAACAGACATTGGTACCTGGAGTTGATTTTAAATCACAAATTCATCAAGAAGAATTAGACGAGCGTATAGAAAATAGATTAACAAGCACAGCCTCATTTCTAGTTAAAAACTCTCCAATCACCAATGTATTTAGAATATTTAATGAAACAAGTGGTGAGGTATATGCCTTAAATAGATTCTCTGATAATACCGTATATTTTACAGCCAATACATCTCCGAGAATTATTGATAAATTACAAGAGTCTATAAAATTTACAGAAGTATCTAACGAAACATTATTAGTTGATTTAGAATTTATTAATATTCTTAGTACCAGAATATATCGTTTACCGCTTGTTAATAATAAAATTATATCAACCACAGATGATGCAATAGGATCAAGTTTCAACTCAAGTGTGTCTTTTAGCAGAATTGATATATTTGAAAAAGAATTATATTATGATGCTCAAATTTTTGATGTAGCCACCAATACGGACAGGTTGCTCGTTGGACAATATCAAATAGATTATAGAAATGGGTTAATTTATGTTGGCGTAACTTCATCTCAAGTTTTAAATGTAGGAACTGTAAATTATGCCAAGCCAACAATTAGTCCTGAAAATCCACACGTCATTAGTGTGTCAGAATTGTTTTATAGTATTAATGCTGTAGCCGGCTCTAGCAAGATCATGGATTTCTCTTCGTTTGGAGAAGGGATTATCACGCCAAATAAATTTGATATTTCTGATGAGCGTTTTTTAAATGATGACGTTTCTTTGCCATACATAGTTGATAATGGTCAAATTACTGTTACGAATGATATCAAACGTGTTCGTCATATATTCGATGCATTTGATTTAAATAACCACGCTGATATAACCGATTTTGCGGAAGGTTCAACATCTTCTGGCAACGTTATTACATTGGATTCTACTGGAGTTGAAAAGAAAGAATTAAATACAGTTATTACTGGTCCATCAATTGTTGTATCGTTTATTTCTACTGGGGCTGAACTTTCTGATGTTACCAATGTTATTCGTACTACTGATAATGTCGAACTATGGGATTCTTCTGGAACATTTTCTGGATACACAATTAATCTATCTGGTCTTGGATCTCCGGTTCCAGGGGACTCGGTATTGGTTATTTATCGTATGAAATTGAATGGGGCGGCCACTCCAGTTGTTGACTACAACAGAGGAGATTATTTCGTTAATTATACATATTTGGCTGATGAAATATTGGTTAGTTATGAACATGGTGATAACGTATTAGATTTTAGAGAAAGCGGAGCATTGAACGAAGGGGAAGAGTATTTCGTTACATATACTATTGGAGCAGTTAGAGATTCATTGTTAAAAAACTTTGGAACATTAGTTGATCTGCCAATTTTAAATACGTTTGATACATCATTACCACGAGAGAATTATCGTGATGCTTTACAGGCGGCACTTCAATCATTCACAAAAGGTCCAACAATTCCGGCTATTACAGAGTTGGTATCACGTATCACGCATGTTGACCCGGAAATTATAGAATCTGTTTTTGATATATGGTCTTTAGGCATCAGTCATCTATTTCAAAATGCCGTTGATTGGACTGGTGATATTGCTTTGTTGCCTGGTAAATTCGATAACGGAGCGTTGATTGCAAATCCAGACGAAACTATTACGTTCCCGATTTCAAGCAATTTTAAACTTGAAGAAGGCACTTGGGAAGCATGGGTCATTCCTGAATGGGACGGTTTAGATAATGACTCTACATTAACCATATCCTTAACAAAGGATGGATATGTATTACCAGCAAGCAGCGTTTTTATTGGTGCGTCAAGTTTTAATCCAATTTATGACAGCAATAATTCTTTCTCAATTAATCGTAACGATGAATTAAGTCCATTAGGATTGCCATCAGCTATTTTTACAAAAACTGGTGTGTTCATTTTTTATAACACAGATACAAAACATTGGGAAATTTTAGCAAAAGATGTTCCAATAGTAGACGGATATGCATATAGAGGCGAGATACTAACTTCTGGCGAATTCTATGATGTTGGTTTTAAACAAAATCTTGGCGAACCAGACGATGTATTAAGAACTTTAAATAACAAAATTCAATTTACTTTTAATTTAAATTCTAATGACGCTGATGGTTACGCTGATGGATATGATGGATATACGGATGGATATGTGCCTGGATTCTCATTTGATGGCATTATATTTATGTCTGATGATAAACATTATATTTTTGATTTTGCTAAAACTAATACTACAAATAGGTTCTCTATATTCAAAGACGGAAAAGGATATTTAAATTTCCAGACATTTAGCAAAGGGAATCCGACAATTCCTGAAAATCCAATAAGTTCTTTTAAGATAAGCTCTGATATTTCTGACTGGAAGTCTGGACAAAAACATCATATTGCGGCTTCTTGGAGATTAAGTTCTGTTGAGCGCAGAGATGAAATGCATTTATTTATTGACGGTTTTGAGGTTCCGAATTTATTAAGGTATGGCGGCAGACCTATAGCTACATCTACGGATAGATTTAGAACTATTAGCGCTGAAATTGTTGCTGGAACTGTGCCGTTAACAACAATAACAAACAAAGATTTAAATGTAACAAATGGTTCTTCAATAGTATTTTCTGATAGCGTTAATTTTCAGACCTCCGGTATTTTACCAGGAGATACGATAGATATTATTGAAATAGGATTTGGGTCATATAATATAACAGCTGTTAATGGTTATGCATTAACTTTGAATTTACCAATGCCTGCCACATTGTCTAACGTAAGATTCTCTGTAAATCCATATTCAGTAGTAGTTTCAAGTGAAATAAATTTATCTTCAAATATTGCTGTATCTATTATTAGCGGTTTAGTCGAAACAGAAATACCAGGGTTGCGAGCAGATATTCCTTCGTATTCAATTGGGAAAAATCTTTATAATCAAGACGTTTTAACATTATTGGGCAACGCAATAGCTGGCGATCAGATTGTTATTAGAACACTTGGGCTAAATCATAGAAGGGCCAGAAGCAGACAATTTGTATGGGGTGATACAACAAGCATCCTTAGATCTCAATTGCCTCCACCAATCAATTTGGATGAAGCAAAGATAACCGCTATATTGTTGCCTTCTGTTGTAATTGGCCCTGGTAATGCAGTAATTTTTGGCAATACATATACAGCGGCTGGACTCGCTCCTACACAAACATCAAATTCTACAGAGGGCCGCAGACTTTCTGTTTATATGACTGGTGGTAATATAAACTTCTCTACGCCTGCTACTGTGACGGTATTTGGAACAACCTTTAGCGGGGCTGTATTTGAAATCTTTACATTCACTGCGTCTGGGGCAATAATTGGTGTTGAGAAATTTAAGACTATTACTTCCGCAACAGCAGTAATGGAAGTTTTTAATCCAGTAAAAAATTCAGCATCTATAGAAATTAAAGAAGCTTATTCTATTACCGAGCCTGATGGTAACAACAATTTCCCTATTGTTAGATTCAGTTTTAAGACTGCACACGGTATAACATTGCAGGGTGATGGCAGCGCTGTTATAACAGATTCACAGAGGCTATTTTTAGATTCTGACATAGGGAATAAATTAGCAATATCATCTCCGGCACTTGTTGTTGGAACATATAATATAGTTTCCAGACCGGATGAACACACGCTTACAATATCTCCAGCTCCCGGCTCAGCGTTTACTGATGGCATTTATGATATATTTGATATCAGTTTGGGACGAAGTGGGTTCCAAAATGGATTCTTTACATTTGAATTGGCAGGATCCGTAGATACTGATTATCCATTAAAGCAAGGAGTGTATGAGTTGGATTATTCTGCTCATCTAGAAATTCCTTTTGCTCCAACAAATGATTTAACAGCGTATGTAGGTTCTAATTTTAATGGTGGAGAACAAGCTAAAGCTATTATAGACGAGGTTAGGATTCTATCAAATATGTTAACGGATGTGCGCGTTGGTGAGATTTTACCGGAAGGGCAAGATTCTATCACAAGTGATTTCACATCTTTAAGACCATTTGATAAAAACAGTAAAACTTTAATGTTATTGCACCTTGATGAATTTCCATTTAATAATGACTCAGATTATTATATTAGCTCAACTAAAGAATTTATTCAATCAAGTGATAGTGTTAATGAAACTTTTAATCAAAGCGTTGTTATTATGGATAAACCATTAATATATGATAACAACGGATATCTTCCAACTACCTCTGAGGGCACTATTGAATTTTGGGTTAGTCCAAAATTTGATACATTCAATGATCCAAATGTAAGGGTTTATTTTGACGCAGCCTCTTCATCAGTTGAAAAAGTAACTAGCATAACCAGCGGCAGTGTTAAAACAGCAGGAAGAATTTCAACAGTATTGGCCGTTAGATTACAAACTGATGTTGATAATTCTGGCGTTAATTACTTTGCTGGTGGTAGAATTGAGGATGACTTTCAAACTATTAAATTAGGAATTGCTCTCCCTTATCAACAAACTCCTGTAAAAATAATTTATATTACGTCAGGCCTTGTTGGAAACAGAATTACTATATTTAAAGATAAAAACGGTTTTATAAATTTTGACGTAAGAATCGGAGATATTGATTACAAAATTAGCCAATCTATATTCTGGCAAAGAGATACGTGGCACCGAATTCGTGTAACATATAAATTCAATAGATCTGATAATAAAGACGAATTAAGAATGTTCGTAGATGGAGAAGAAAATGCCACTGTTATGTTTGGTGCTGGTTTAATATTTGGAAGCGGGGCTGTTTTCGGAATGGGGCGTTCTGGCGGCATAAGCCGTATTGTTGCTGATATGAACTTTACAGATCCTATAAATCAATTTTTTATAGGCTCTGATTATCTGGGAGCGCAGCCAGCACAGGCTAGATTCGATAATTTAAAAATAAGTGATATAGCTCTTTCTCCAGTTATTATTGCTGGACAACCAAAAGATGTTAATTATACTTCGAATATTTCTCAAGCTAGGCCGGCTATTACAGATGCGTTTACTACATTTCTATTAGATTTTGACCAGCTTGTTACAAAGAATACAGACTTCGCTATATTAAGAGATGATAAATTCGGCATTTTCAACTTTACTCTAAATATCTTAGACTCTTTTGGCATAGTTTTAAGCAACGCTAAAATAGAACAAGTGCTTAGAGAGCTTATATCCGCGCTTAAACCTGCTCAATCTAAAGTAACAATTAATTTAATACCGTGAAAGCATGACCATACGAAACCAAGTATCAGTAATAGAAAACAAATGGAGTGATGCTCAACGTGTAGATAAAGCCGATCTAGACACTGAGCAAACCAATAACAATCAAATAGATGCGTCCATTATTCAAAATCATTTTGGCTCTGGCGTTCTTTTAGAATCCCCAGAACAACGTGTACTTTTTGATACCACCGAATTAACAGCGGAACAAGCGGCGTTATTGGCAGCTAATAATTTTGATGGAACTGGATTAGATTTTCATGCACAACCAAGTGATACCAATCTTGGCAACCAATTAGAAGTTGAGCTAACAGGCTCTAGTGTTTTTGGTAGATTACAAGTAAAAATTCTTATTATTGGATTGTCATTTGATGGCACCTTAATTATGGATCGTCTGACGTTTCATAAAAATGAAAAGCAAGTAACTGCCAATCATTATAAAAGATTGTTAACTGTATTATTTAATGATTTTAAAGGCAATAATAATTGTTCCAGAAATCAAGGCGGCGAAGTATACATTAGCGAAGTAGCTTCTTTTCAGTTATCACGCGATGTAATTATGACATCTCAGGATGTGATGCCTGATATTTTCTTTAGGGATTTCAAAACTAGTGGAATTGTAATTCCTTCACAACCTGGCATTTCAGAATTATACGCTACGTTACAAGATGCAATAGGGCCGGAATATAGCGTTGATGCATTAAATATAAATATAACTGGAAAACAAGTTCGCTCTATTGAGGCCGGCGATGTAGTCACACGTTATGGACAAAAGTTTAAAACAACCACAAATAATATTCAAAAAATAACATTGTTGTTAGGCGTCGGACGAGATGATGCGGCATCTATTGAGCATCGATTTGATTGGTCAGGCAATTTAATTATTAGCATTCATAAGTTGCAAACCACGGTAGATTGCCCAACTGATATCATCCCCGATCTAACTATTGAATTTGAGCCTGAGCCAAACCCGTTAGTAGAATTTAGTGTTAGCATTACTGAATTATCAAACCTTGGCTATGTTCTTAATGACGTGGCTCAGCCGGTTGATTTTGTATTTAATAATACTTCGATATCAAAACCAGGCGGAATAAATCCTGATCATTATTACACCGTTACATTTAGACGTTCTGGTGACGCAAGTGTCGGCTCTATTTTTGCTGAGACAGGAAATGACTGGACACCAGATTCTAGATTAACAATATTCACTGGCATTTGGACCGATGTTCCAGAAGATGATATGTGGTTCCAAATTTGGACAGACGCCTCCAAAATAGCTGATGGCCAAGGTTATGATGCTGGAAACGGTATATCTTTCGCCAAAACAACAGTAGACCCAGCAACTGGCGCTACCATTGATAATCAAGAAAGATACTTCTCATTTTCTACAACTGGCGAGAATGTCAACAATATAGGTGTGCTACAGGCCACTTTCCAAGAAAGTTTAACAGTACAAGATGAGAGAACTGGCAATAATGTATTTTCGCGTCAACAAACGATTCCTTCATTTAGTTTCGTTACTGAGGCTTCATTAGAAGATTTGCAGCAAATTTCGGAGCCGCTAGTTATAGGTTGCGTTGTTGATTCAAACCCGAAGAACAATACATTATTAATTAAGACTCAAAGCCTTCCAGGTTTAGCTAAAGGAGATACTTACTGTATAGTAAATCCTGATGCAGATCTTTTGTCACTGAATTTAATTGGTAGCAAATTATTTCCAAGCGTAGATTGCAGAGCATATAATTATAGAATTTTTAGAGCAACACTTTGTACAGATGGTTACGGAGATGTTAATGGAGACGGCGAAATTAATAACTTGGATGTAACCAGAGCGGCAGAACTTATTGGAGAGGGATTAGCTTTATCGTCTACACAACAAAAAATTGTAGATGGCTATATTAGCACTTTAGAATTATTAAGAGCGGATGTTGATGGTGACGGATATGTTTCTGCTGATGACGTTAATTTGATTCAAAGCTTCGTAGATAGATCAATTAATTCTTTTACTGTTGGATATTCATTTAATCATCTTTGTTTGCAAGTGCAGCAAAGCATTGGTCGTTATGATGGTTATTATGATTGTGGCGATGGATATATTAGATTAGATGGTTATCAATCTGACAATGTAGTTCCCACGTCATCATTAAGCACGACTGAAATAATATATGACGGATATATTGTGGTTCCGAGTATAGATGGCGCTGACCCTGGAACATTTAATATCGTTCCATTCCCAGGAGTTACATTTGAAATTCAACCTCAGCCATTCTGGCAAGACTATCAATTAGGAGTTGATTCACATGCCAGAATAGTTCCGCAAACATTTACTTATAGAAACGAGATAAAACCAGCATCTTGTTCTATACCATTAACTTTTGAATGCGAAGATAGGGGTACTATTAGTCCAACGTGTGATCCTGGTAGAAATGACTTCTTTGTGCCAGATAATTTAATCATTGGTTCAGGACATATAATCAGGCCTAACGGGGATATGTATAAGACTGACATAGAAATTCAGCATATAATACTTGAGCTTCCTCAGATGCCTTTTGAAGAATCAAGCATAGATGTATTCCATAAATTGGTAGCGGATCAAGGGAACGGATTTACAAGTGCTGGATATCCCGCATGTAAATATGCAGATTGCACAACAGTACAAGCTGAAGATTTGTTTTTGAATAAGATTCGTTTTGGAGTGGCGTTGCAATCATTCGTTCCAAATTTGGACGGCTATGACACAGATGGTTATGGAATTATTGTTGATGACATCATCGGCATATACATGGACCAAAACAACGGCATCCTTAGCTTGACCGTTAAAGATTTGAGCGTTGATCCTATATATTTGACATTAGTATCTAAGATACAGATTACAGTATATTTGAAAAAGGCCGGATGGAACAATTCAATTCTGGTTGTGCCATCGACTAGTATTTCTGGCCTTATATCTGCATAAAATATTTCGAGCAAAAATTATTTTAATACTATTCATTTTATGAAAGTATGTATGGAACAATTTTTATCTCAGAATCATTCTTGGTCAATTGTTGGACAAAATATAGCTAGAGCTTTAATTAAGAAAAATCACGAAGTTCATTTAAAATCTACAAATGGTTACGATTTATTTCCATTAGATTTAAAGCCATATATAAATGAAAAATTAGATAATAATTACGATATGCAAATTAGTTATACGGCTATGAGAAATTTTGCAGGTTATTTATCTCATGGAACAAAAAATAGATTTGGTATTTGGAATTACGAAACAACTGTTTTGCCGCCAGGGTTTGCTAAATATTATAAAGCAACCGATAAATTATTGCCAAGCTCTAAATTTATGGAATCTATATATAGTAGTAACGGCGTTCCGAAAGAACATATGGTTGTTGTGCCACACGGAATTAATACAGAAGAATATTCATCAAAAGAAATATATAAGCTTAATACAAAAAAGAAATATAAGATACTTGCCAATATTGCTCAACCTCATGTTAGAAAAAATATAGATGGTTTATTAGAATCATTCGGAAAAGCTTTTACAAAAAAAGATGATGTTTGTTTGGTAGTTAAAATAAGCATAAATAAAACCACAAATAATCTGCGTTCTTTTGTTGTTGATTTTTGGGATATTTATAATACATTTTGTAAGAAATATCCTGATCATGCTGAGGTAGAAATTATTACAAAGTTCTTAGATAGCATGGTTCCTTTGTATAATGCCTGCGATATCGTGTTCTCAGCTACTCACGCAGAGTGCTTTTGGTTGCCTGGATTAGAGGGTATGGCTACAAACAACTTGGTAATAGCTCCTAATTGGGGAGGACAGCTTGAATATATGAACGAAAACAATTCGTTGCTTATAGAAGGCAAAGAGGTTAGAGCGCCAAAGAAAATGCAATATTGGGTTCCATCTCCTTATGCCAAGACGTTCGAACCAAGCATTGAGGATGCTGCTAGTAAATTAAAGCTTGCAGTAGGCAACTATGATGATTTAATGAATAAGTTCCGTCCCAATATGCAAGAGCAACTAGCGCGTTTAACATGGGATAAGATTGTTGATCAAATAATAGGATTGTGTCAATGAGTAATAAAATAATATATCAAACTCCTTATTTTTATGATAGCATATTTAATACTATTGATAAAGGTATTAATCCAGAAAACGAAACATTTATTGACGGAATAATTAGAATAAGCAAAGAATTCGTGAATCAACCATACACGCCTTTAATAAAAGAAAATATATTAGGATCAATTAAACAATACACGGATGATTATTTTCGTTTAAGAAATTGGAAGCCAGCATGGAAAGCATGCGGCGAATTTGATTCTTTTACAAAATCATTTAAACCATACTTTATATCAATTGGAGATGCTGATGGACTAAGACCGATTGATATGGAAGAGGCTCAGGCTAGAATTAATAAGTTTGGTTGGCGCGTGCATGAGTATGAGGAAGATTTACATCAAAGATTAAAAGGACACAAATGAAAGAAGATATAAATGTACAGATTGGCATTCTTGCTGAGGCTGCTAGCGAATGTGATAGATTAAATAAATATATACAAAAGAAAATTGATGAATTAGACGAATGTAATACATATTCTTATCTTTCTATTGAGGAAAGAATTGCAATGTTTGCTGATCTAAACATTACAAAAATAGCATCTGGTTATCCAACTCATGAGGAAGAGCTTGATTTAATTTGTTGCTTATTGTTGTTAAGAGCCGCAAGACGAATTAAAATGTCTAAGCGGCATGCCATGTATGAAGAAACGGCAGCTAGCTCAGGGGCTGCTTCAATTCTTGAAGAAGAAGATAAACTCATTATGGAAAAGTTAAATGAGATCGCCTCGTTTGCAAAATGTAAGAATTGTAAGAAACACATAGCGGATGACATCAGTGGCTTCTGTAAAGATGCTAACGATAAATGCTGGAAAGAATGGATTATTAAAAATAAAGAGCAAAAATGACCATTAAATTAAGTATTATAATACCGGTTTTTAACAACTGGAACCTCACCAAAGCTACATTAAAAGATTTGTCAGAATTACCTGATGATCACGAAGTGATTATTGTTGATAATGGCAGCACTGATGATACTGAAATGATGTTAACCACAATGTTTTTTGATGGTTCTGGCGGACCAATATTGCCTGGTGGATTTCGTTATATTAGAAACGAAATCAACGAAGGATTCGGTAAAGCTTGCAATAAGGGTTTTAAGGCATCAAAAGGCCAGTATGCAATGTTTTTAAACAATGATGTCAGAGTGCAGGACAACTATAAAACATGGACACAGCCATTAATTGCAGCAGCTAAAAATGATATTATTAATGGTTACGGCGCTATTGTTGGGCCGACCATGGGACAGTTAGATAATAATTTAAATTTTGTTAAAGAAGCAAATACAAATTTAGATGGCAATTCTTATATGTCTGGTTGGTGTATTACTGCTTCTAAAGAGACTTGGAAGAAACTAGACATTTCTGATAATGAAATATTTAGCGAAGAATTTTTTTGTTATTTTGAAGATACGGATTTGGGATTCAGGGCCAGGGACGCCGGTATACCAACGCAAATTGTTCCAGTTCCGGTAATTCATTTTGGCAAGATGACCAGTAAAAAATTAAATATATCCGAGCTATATTTAAATGCACGAACTATTTTTGTAAACAAATGGCTTTCAAAGACATCTTCTTAAAATCTGTTTCCTATTTTCTATATCCGTTATACGGGATATTAATAGGATTTTTGATATCATTAGGTCCAAGCATTAGCACTTATGACGGACTGCATATTATGTTTGGTTCTGGAATAATTGGGTGTGCAATAGCTATATTCCTTGTTGTTAGAAATTTACTGGAACTATTATGAAATTACATGCATTAACATTAACTTGGAATGGTGAGCAAAAATTACAAAAGTTACAATATGGATTGAAACAAAATTTTATCCAACTTAAAAATGATATGGATTTTATATGGCACGTAAGAGATAATGGGTCAAAAGATAATACTAAAGCAATATTATCAACACCTTTGTGGGAACAATCCGAATTAAATCTGTATGAAGCAGGTCATAATAGAGATAATTTTGCCACATGTGTTAATTATTTATTTAAACAAGCTGATCCAAATGATGATGATTTAATTTTACTTTTGAATAATGATGTGATATTTAACGAAGAAGTATCTTTATTAAAAATGTGGAATTTAATGAAGAAAACTAATGCAGCTGTTGTTGGTGCTAAACTTATGGATAATGATAATAAATTACAACATGCCGGAGTAATTTTTAGCAATCAGTATGGTAAAATGCCATGGCACTATAGGCGTCATGAAGAAGCGGATGCAGCTTCTTATGCAGACAGATATTTTCAGGCCGTAACTGCCGCTGTATGTTTAATGAAGGTTTCTAGTTTTAAACGAGCTGGCGGCATGTGCGAAGATTTAAACTGGGCTTTTGAAGATATCGATCTGTGTTTACGTATAGGTAAGGATGAGAAAATTGTTTACGCTGGCGAAACAAAAATAACTCATGAAGAAAGCGCTACATTAAAACTAAATCCTGTTAATAAAATGTTTATGAGTCATAACGTTGGTTGTTTTAAAAAGCGTTGGTGGAAAAACGGAAGCCCTCTATATCAAATAGATCACGATTCATATATTAAAAATCCAAAATACAATGTCATCGATTAAGTATTTTCCATTTGCTCCATCTGTTCCATGGCACGTTAAAAATGGCAGATATATAATTCCAAAAATAGACGGTGTATCATGGAACAAAGCTTTAGATAACAAAGAAGTTGTAGTAGCTGGGTTCGGAGGCTTATTCGAATCATTTATGTCTTTAACGATTTTGGAAACAATAAACAATCTAAGTCCAAATAAAAAACTTCATTGGATAGGTGATAATCGTTTTAATTATATAGTTCGCTCAAATGGTTTAGCAAATATATTAAATGCAAATATTAATGAACAAACTTTAAAAGAATATACAACTCCGTTATTTATGGATAAAAACAAATTTGTATTTTTTAATTATCTTAATAATTATATATCTGTGTTTACTTGTTATAACAAATTTGGATATCATGATCAACGAGCTGTTATTAAACAAATTTTCGAGAACTCATTAGTTGAATGGAACACAAATTACGTTCCAAAAATGAGGAATAAAATAACAATATCTGAATTTGAAAACTGGGCCAAACGTGATAAGTTTTTTTTAAATAAGCCATTTGTTTTTATTGTACCAAGCCATACTGGATGGTCAAATCACAAAAACAATTGTCTAGAATGGACATCACAGCAAGTCAAATCATTAGCCGCGATGTTGCACCAATCTGGAATTGAGCTTGTGATATGCACGCAAAATGAATCTCAATATTATGGAATGAAGCTGCATCTATTACCAATGAGGCTTGATTATATTTTGTACGTATTACCATTCGCAAAAGCAATAATGGCAAACGAGATTGATATATTGCTGATGTCACTCCTGATATCTAAGGCAAAAATAATAGCTTTGAAACAAGAGGGTGAATTTAGTTTAACCAAAAATAAGAAGTTTGTTTTTAAAGACGATAATGGTCCGCCAATGTTTATTGCTAAGCCAGGTATGTTAACTCCATTATCTGTTTTTTCGGAGATTAAATGAAAGAAGATATTGCTACATTAATGATGGTAACATATAACAGATTAGAGCTTACCAAACAAACAATAAATAACATATTAATAAATACAAAACAACCTTATAACCTGGCTATTGTTGATAATGGTTCTACCGATGATACCAAACAATATTTATCCGAATTAGTTAATAAATATGATGGTGGCAAAATTGTATGCCAATATAATAATGAAAATAAAGGAATAGCTATTGGTAGGAACCAGGCATTATTATTGGCTGATAATTTAGATACTTCTTGGTACGCAACGATTGATAATGATATTCTGGTGCCGGATGGATGGCTTGACGAATGTATAGCTATTCTTAAAGCAAATCCCAAATACGCGATGATAGGAGTCAATATGGAGGGCTCTGCGTATGGGTTGGTGTCCGAGGGCGGCAAGGAATTCCAAAGAAAGCCACAGGGCAATCTAGGGACAGCCTGCATGGTTTTCCCAAAGAGTTTACATAAGATGCTGGGGTTCTTTAATACTGAATATAAAACCTACGCACATGAGGACGCAGATTTTGGCATGCGCGCCAGGGTATTAGGGCATCAACTAGGATACATAAAAGAGATGGGAAAGCATATTGGCGAAGGCGAAAATGATATAGGGGAGTACAGAGAGTTTAAAAATAAGCATCATAAGGAAAATTTGCCAAAATTTTATGAAAATTCAAGGCTTTACATGACTAAACAGAAATCAATATATATTCCATACAAAGATGAATGAATAAAAAATATGAAATAGCAGCCAATGATTTAAAACAATACGTATCTTCTATACGCTCTTGTAGATATATATCTGATGGATCCATTGAAATAGAACCATCAGGTAGTGTTAGTTTTGATTTTTCGGATTTTAATAATATAGCAAAATGTATTACTTTTAAAGGACGGCGTTTATCTGGCAATGGCACTATAATAATAGCAACTGAATCATCTCATATTAATACAAAGTTTTCTTCAATGCATGAAGAAACAATACAAGTTCCAACATCATATGATAAAATTAAAATTATGCGACAGCCTGGAACATTTGGAAAGATATTAATATCTGGAATAATTATTGAAACTAATGAGGATATAGAAATAATGCAAGATGAAGAAGTGGTTAAATCAATGAGTTGGCGAAATATTATAGCACAATGTGAGCCTTGTAAAAATGTAAGGATAGTAAAAAACAAATTATTCGCATCAGAGGGAGGCAGTTTAAAATCATCTAATATTGAATCTATAATTACCCAGCCTCCTAATGTAATTGTTAATAAAGACGGATTTATAAAATTTATGATACCATGTGAAATACTTGATATTAAATTGTCGAGTTTAGATAAAATACATTCTGAGCCAATGTATCGTAATATGGAGTCTCCGCCAACGATTACAACAAATTATGATATTAATTCTAACAAGTCGCCAAATGAATTAATTAAAAATAAGACATTTTCACAAGTAATAACAAACAATATATTTGTATCATCTATTATGTACGATTCATCACAAAGCGGTTTAAACATAAACGCCTTCGGGTCTGTTGTTGGATCATTATCTAATGTGGCAAATGGTATCATTATGCCAAGAGGCTCTTCTTTTTGCATACCAATTACAACTATACAGCCTGATTTTGAATATGTAGTTGTTATCACTGCTAATAAAATAAACGGGAATGGGAAATTAGAAGTTAGTATTATTGATGATGATAATAATATAAAAAGTGTTATAACATTGTTAGCACATCAAAAAAAATCTGAATTATTTTTTAAACTTAAATCAGGAAGTCCAGCAGCTAGTTATAAAATAAAAATAAGTAGAGGGTCAAATTCAGTTGGCGAATTATTTGTTGAGCGTATTAAATTAATAAATGGTATAAAAAACGCATCAGCAACGGCGGTAGCAGCAGTACCGACAGCAAAAATAAATGCAGCACTTTTTTATCAACCAGTTAATTTTAATTATAATACAGATAATATAATACAGAATCCGATTATATTAAATACATTAAGTAACGTGCCGTTAAGTGATAATATTAATTTATCTGTTGGTAAAGATAAAAAGTTTGTTATTGTTATTCCTAGTTATAATAATGAGCAATGGGTGGAAAATAATTTACGTTCTGCAATACAACAAAATTACGTAAACTATAGAATTATATATATTGACGATTGTTCATCTGATAAAACGTTTATTAAAGCCCGTGAAATTATAGACAAATATAAAGGCAATATAAAAACAATTATTGTTAAAAATATAAATCGTCTTGGCGCTTTAGAAAATTTGTATAATGCAATACATAGTTGCGCTGATGATGAAATAATTTTAACATTGGATGGAGATGATTGGTTATCAAACGAAAATGTCTTGAATTATTTAAATAATGTTTATAAAAACAAAGACATATGGTTAACTTATGGGCAATATCAAAATTATCCAGATGGAGCGCTCGGCGTATCACAACAAATTCCTGATAAAATTACACAATCAAATACATATAGATCTTTTACATGGTGTTCTTCACATTTGAGAACTTTCTATGCCTGGTTATTTAAAAAGATAAATAAAAATGACTTAATTAATAATGATGGAAAGTTTTTCGCTATGACATGGGATCTGGCCATTATGTATCCAATGTTAGAAATGTCTGGAATTCATTCGAAATTTATAAGCGAAGCTTTATATACTTATAATCTTCAAAATCCAATAAACGATCATAAAGTTAATAAACAGTTACAAGCTAGCTTGGATGGTTTAATAAGAAGAAAAACTAAATATAACAAAACCTCAGTTGAAAATAAAAAACAAGAAATTAAACATAAAATTGGATTGATAATTATAGGCACATCAAAATATCAATCTTTTATTGCCCCGTTGATTTCGTCAGCCGATAGATATTTTTTCAATAATGCCGACTCAGAGGTGTCATATTTTGTATTTTCTGACGAAACTCAAGATATATTAACAACAAGAAGTGTTAAACAAGTTCATATAGAGCATGTTCCATTTCCTTTTGCTAGTATGAATAGGTTTAAATATTTCAGCGAAAATAAAGAAATATTTAATGACATGGATTATTTGTACTATATTGATGCTGACTGCCTGTTTATAAATAGAGTTTCTGGTGAGACTCTTGGTGATTTAGTTGGTGTAAGACATTGTGGTTATTATCATGGCGGCGGCACATTTGAAACAAATACAAGCTCTTGTTTATATACACCGTCTGATAAATATACTTATTATTATGGAGGCGGGTTTAGCGGTGGCAGAAAGGATAAATATTTAGAGCTTTCCGAGTGGTGCGCATCTAAAATAGAACAAGATGTTAAAAACGGTATAATTCCATTATGGCATGACGAAACGGCTATAAATAGATATTTCTTAGATCACGCTCCTTTATCATTAAGCCCAAGCTATCATTACCCGCAAAACATTGAAAAATTCAAACATTTATGGAAAAGCGATAATTTCGATCCAATAATATTGTTATTAGAAAAACATCATGAAAAAATAAGAACATAATGGTTGTTACATATTTAGATTTTGGAAATTGTGGCAGGACTGGAAATTGTCTTTTTCAGGCGGCAGCGACAATTGCTACGGCTTTAAAAAATAATGATGATTATATTTTTCCTGATAATTGGAAAGACAGAGAGCATTTTAATATCCCCGATGACAAATTCACAAAAGAAACCATACAATATTCTAAAACATATGTCGAGCCATTTTTTCATTATGCTACAATTCCATATCAACCAAATTTGAATTTATCTGGGTATTATCAATCAGAATTATATTTTAAAGAATATGAAAAAGAAATAAAAACATTGTTTGAATATAAACAATGTTTTCCTGAAAATACAGGCGTTACCTCTATGCATATAAGAAGAGGTGATTATACTAAACTTGGCAATTCTTATTATACAGATTTAGCAAATACAAGTTATTATGAAGAAGCAATGAATATTATCAAATCTGATTGTTATTTTGTGTTTTCTGATGATATAAATTGGTGCAAAGAAAAATTCAAGGGCGATAAATTTGTTTTTATAGAAGGCAATGAGCCGCATATTGATATGTCTTTAATGTCGTCGTGCGAAAATAATATTATAGCTAATAGTAGTTATTCGTGGTGGGCGGCGTATTTAAACAAAAACACTAATAAAAAAATAATTGCGCCAAAAAATTGGTTTGGGCCAAAATTACAACATAATACAAAAAATTTAACTCCTATTACGTGGAATAAAATATGACAACTTGGTGGAATAAAAATGTAAAAAATAATCTTGAAACTTTTTTTGGGTGGGTTAAAGATTTTAATAACCCAAATAAAGTTTATTGCAGAAACCATGTTATAAAAAAGAACTATAAAAGCATTTTAGATTGCGGATGCGGTTTCGCAACAGAATATTATGGATATAAGTATAATGACAATTATGATATAAAGTATACTGGGGCTGACAGCTGTAAATACTTTATAGATTTTAATGCCTCACAGGGCATTCATATGGTTGAAGCTGATTTAGATTGCACTTTGCCAATTGGGGACAATGCATATGAGTGTGTATTTTGTAGGGAAGTTGTTGAGCATTTGTCATATTATGAAAATGCAATAAATGAATTTATTAGAATCGGCAAAAAAGAAGTAATTATAGTTTGGTTTTTAAAGCCTGGCTCTATTCCATTATATGATGACGAACTACCAGAATCATTAAAACAAAAGCCATGGACGGCTGCTGGCGAAGATCAGATTAACTATTGGGAAGAAGAAGATTTATATCATAATGTATATGCTATTGATAAAATAGAAAAATTTATTCTATCAAACCCAAAGGTAGAAAAAATAACGTGGCATGATTTTACTGATAAAGAAAGCGTACTACATATTACATTAAAAGAAGCGTTATGAAGTTTTTCAATATAGATCAGCATGTATCGGTCATCTCTGACATAGCTCACATTTTCAAAAATTTAGGACATGAAGTTGATGATTGGTCTTTATCTGGCCATCATTGGGTTATGAACAAACCAAAGTCCCAAATTATGCTTAGCAATGGCACACAGTTAACTTGTTCAGGGGTTTGTACCCAAGAAGTCTGTGATATGTTTTATGAACAGAATAAAGACGAGCTTAGCAAATATGACGGGTTTATTGCGTGTTATCCAGTAGAATTTGCTATGCTTTATGAAAGGTGGAATAAGCCAATCATAATAGTTAATTGTGTAAGATATGACCATCCAAATACTTTTACTCCAGCAATTAGAGACAGATTAAATGATTTTTTAAAACTAAAGCATAATGAAGGTAAACTATATTATGTTTGTAATAACAAAGGAGATCAGTATTATTCGCATTATTTGAATGGCATTTTAGGAATGCATATTCCAAATTTATGCGAGTACACAAATGCCAAATACACAGGAACAAAAAATAAATATGTTATACATGATCGCTCAGATATAACAGTGCCCGGTAATTTATGTGTTGGGCTGGGCACAGTTAGAAATGCTTCTTGGAGATACGATTGGAAAGATCTTTATAGTTACAAAGGTATAATTCATCTGCCTTATCATAATGGCAGTATGTCTATATTCGAACAATATACAGCAAATGTTCCGCTGTTTATGCCTTCAAAACAATATGCCAAAGAACTTATCTGTCAAAATAAAATGTTTTCTGACTTGACTTTTTATAAAATTGAAAAAGTTAAAGAGCCTGATGATTTAGATAATCCGAACAGTCTACGTAATCCAAAAATTTTAGATATGTGGATAGATACTTGTGATTTTTATGATACAGAAAACATGAAACATGTTCAATATTTTGATTCCCAGTCTCATTTGCAACACCTATTAAACACAGTAAATTTAAAAGAAATTAGCAATAATATGGCCAACTATAATGTGTTAAGAAAAGAATCAATTTATATAAGTTGGAAACAGATTCTTACTAGCATTGAGAGCCAATTATGAAATTTCCATTAGGCCAAAATGTTCATGACTCTAATGATATTATAGAGATGGTTAAGACTTTGCTTACTGAAAATTTTACTATGGGTGAGCAAGTAAATGAATTCGAAAAAATATTTGCAGAATATATTGGAGCAAAACATGCGCTGATGGTAAATTCTGGATCATCAGCTAATTTAATAGCACTATCTACTCTTTCTAATTACAAATGTGCTAATAGATTAATGCCTGGCGATGAAGTTTTGGTTCCGGCTTTATGCTGGTCTACTAGTGTATTCCCAATTATTCAATCAAATCTCACACCTATATTTGTAGATGTAGATTCAAAAACATTGAATATAAATTTAGAAGATCTTGAAAATAAAATTACGAATAAAACAAAAGCTATTATGCTTGTTCATGTTCTAGGAAACTCTACTAACATGGAAAAGTTAATGAATATTGTTAATCGCTATAATTTACTTTTAATAGAAGATACTTGTGAATCTCTAGGCTCAAAGTACAAAACTAAATATCTCGGAACATTTGGAGATATTGGAACGTATTCATTTTATTATTCTCATCATTTAACTACTATGGAGGGAGGCATGGTGGTATGTAATAATGATGAGAGTTATGAGTTAATGAAGTGCCTTCGTGCTCATGGGTGGTCAAGAAACCTAACAAATAAAGAAGAGATACAAAAACAATACCCTGATTTAGATCCTAGATTTACATTTGTTAATTTAGGATATAATGTAAGACCGATGGAAATACAAGCCTCAATGGGCATTAGTCAGCTAAACAAACTTCAAGAAAAAAACAATAATAGAAAGATAAATTACAATTATATTAAATATAGAATAGAGACTGACCCAAGAAATACTTTTCTTTCTTTTGCTGAATCAAGCGAGGACACCGATGCTATATGGTTTGGCATTGTTTTGTTTTTAGATAAAAGCGTATCTTTACCAAATTATTTATCTTATCTAACAAATAACGGAGTTGAAAATAGACCAATTATTACTGGTAATATTATAAGACAGCCAGTTATTAAGGATCTTTATCCAAGTTTAAATCCGTTAAATTTTCCAGGAGCTGAGCAATGTCATTTTCACGGTTTGTTTATTGGACTATCAAGTAACTTGATGCCAGACTTTTTAGTTGAAGAATTAATCGATATACTATTGAGTTATAAACCATGAAAATTCTTGTTACAGGCAGCAACGGATGCGTAGGCAGTTCTTTAAAGTCTTTGTGTTCAGAAGAAGATAATTGGGTTTTTATTGAAAGAAAGGACTGCGATCTAACTAATAGAGAACGAACGATTGATTTGGTGAGGACTATAGGTCCAGATTATATTATTCATTTGGCTTCATATGTTCCTGGTTTTTATAATATTGACAAAGTGTCTTCGTTTTCGAATAATGTTAGAATAAATGAAAACGTATTAGAGGCCTCAAATTTAGCCGGAATACAAAATGGAATGTTTTGTTTGTCGGTAAATATGTTTCCAGAGATGCCTTCAAAATTTCCAATGGACGAATCTATGATTTTTGAAAGCAATTTAACCGGAGCTTTTGCTGGATATGCTTATTCAAAAAGAATGCTTGCGTTACAATGCCAAAATTACAATGCGCAATATAATAGAAAATATTTTGGCATTATACCTTGTAATATTTATGGGGCGAACGATAATATAAAATCTGGCAGATTGATACCGAGTTTGGTTTCTAAATTCAAAGAAGCTAATAAAACAAATACAGATGTCGTAATTAATGGCACAGGAAAGCCTTTGAGACAATTTATTTATTCTATGGATTTAGCTAAAATAATTAAACATTTAGTTATGAATTATTCTGGTGATAAACCAATCATATGTTGTAGTGATGAGGAAATTACCATCTCTGATTTAGCAAGATGCATTGGCAAAATAACACAATTTAAAAATGAAATTAAATTTGACACAAGCAAACAAGATGGAAACTTTAAAAAAACCGTAAGCAATTATTATTTGAAAGGCATAATGCCAACCCTTTCTTTTACAAAAATAGAATCTGGTTTAATAGATACTATTAATCACATGGAGCATTTATGAAAATATCTATTCTTTCTTTCGCTGTAAATGATAAATTTCCTCTTGATATCATGCATAGACAGTTCAAAAAATATATGAAAGAAGATTTTGATTTTGTATTATTAAACGATGCATTTGATTCTAAAATGGAAAAGAACATTAATGAAATAGCTTCTTATAATAATATTAACTGCGTAAGAATACCTCAAAATATCCATACTGTTCAAAATCCCTCTGAGTGTTATGCATCAGCATTAAATTGGGCCGTACATAATTATGCTGTAAATAATAATTGTGAGATTATAGTTCTTGTTCACTCGGATGTGTTTCCTATATGTGATGTATCAATATCGGATATCATAGCTGGCAACATTGCCGCAAGTACTACCGAGTTTAGGATTTTAAATGGCAAGGGCGTTAATTATTTTTATCCAGCTTTTACAATTGTTAATATGAAACTTTTAAACAATGTTCGTGAATTAGATTTTGGTTTAGATACGGGATTGGACACCGGAGGAAAAACTAAAACATTTATCGAAAAAAATCCTAATTCAGTTAAATTTATGGCTAATCATCAAACTTCTTATTTTCTTGCTACATTAGAAGGCAAAGGGCCTTTCGCTGAGTATTTTAAAGCTGACTTAGACATTTGCAGAACACATGGTTTAAGTGCTGGCTGGATAGCCGAAGGGTTTTATCATTATATGGCAGGCTCGCAATGGAATGCTGCCAATCCAGTATTTGCTGATGGACACAAAAAAAGAATGGATTTGTTTTTGAAATATTTTTATTAATTAACTAGTATAAACAACAAAGGAAAATAAATGGTATATCATTCACAGGCGTGGCAAGATGAGTTTGTATCTAATGTATTAAATTTTAAACGTAATGGTTATTATTTAGACATTGGAAGTTTTAGTGCAATTTCTACAAGTAATTCATATTATTTTGAAGATGAGTTAAAATGGCATGGGATTTGTGTAGAAAAAAGTTTAGATCATAACGAGGGTTATAAAAGTAGAACTTGTCATTTTATAAATGATGATGCTACAAAAATTGATTATAAAACCATATTAAATAAAGAAAAATATCCATCAAGAATAGATTATTTATCTATAGATATAGACGAAAATAGCGCAGAAGTATTAAAAATATTACCATTGAATGACTATAGATTTAGCGTTATTACTATAGAACATGACGCTTATAGATTTGGAAATAAACTTAAAGATGAAGAAAGAGCTATTTTAAGCGGGCATAGTTACTCATTATTATGTTCAGATGTGCTTGTGCCACTAGGTTGTGGTATGGGACCAAATCTTCCGTTTGAAGATTGGTGGGTTGATGCCTCTGTTTTTAATATGGACAAATTACACAGACTGTGTGGAGATAAATTATATCCAGATAACATAGTAGATACATTAAAGAAAATGGCAGATACATACGTATTATAAGAGGTTATTAATGAAAAAAATAATAAGTTACTCACTTTACAATAATAGACCAAAAGACACAATTAACGCAATTATAAATTGTTTATTAATCCCTTATATTTATCCTGATTGGATTGCTAGATTTTATATTGATGACACTATTCCGTCGTGTATAGAAAAACTTCTTAGAACATTCGAACATGTAGAAATTGTAGTTATGCCAACTCATCGTGGCAGCGAAGCTATGTTATGGAGATTCTTGCCCGCCTCTGAGTATGGTGTCGTTATGATATCTAGAGACGCTGATTCTTGGGTATCATCAAGAGAGAAAGTTTGTGTAGACCAATGGCTTGATGGCAAAAAGAATTTTCATATTATAAGAGACCATTGTTATCATAGTCAAAAAATAATGGGTGGCATGTGGGGTGTTAGAAATTATATTCTTTCAAAAATGAATGAAATGGTAGAAAAATTTAGCAAAGATAACACTTATGATCAAGGGTTTTTAGCCAACGAAATTTACCCAAATATTACACATGATTTAATTGTTCATTATGGTCACCCTCAATATAATAACCAAGGACAAATAGTTAATGGTTATTTTAATGATGGCGGAGTTCCTATTCCATCATACGTGGAAAATGATGAACCAGTGCCCGGCCTATCATTTCGTGAAGCAAATAAATTGAATACATTTTTCTGCGCTCATTGTAAGAAGCATCATGATGTTTTAATTGGTGGAATTACTGAGCATATTCCGCCGCGCGCTTTAGAAGTTGTGAAAAAATATGCACAAGAAAAAAATGTTATTTTAGATTGCCCTGGATTTTAAGGAGAGTATATGGCAGATAAAATTGGAATTTTCGTTCATGGACAACATGGAGATATTGGGTTGTGTACTTGTGTTTTGAAATATAAAGATATATTATGGCCTGGTAAAGAGATTATATGGTATTGTAATCATTCTGCTGATAAACACACTTACTTAGATATGTTGAAATTTAATGATGCTATTACTGAGGTAAGAGATTGGCCGCGTGTAGATTTTAGAGAAATAATGAATGCAAATGGACAGCTTTGTTTAGACAAAAGGGACGCTTTTGAGTCTATGAAAGATTTGCATAATGGATATTTTCCAGCTCCTTGGGCCATGCTGCCTAATAAAATATTCGATAATGTAAATTATTCAAACATACCAAGAATGGTTTACGGTGCAGATCCATCTTGGGAGTGGCATCCATACTTAGGATTTTCTGATGAAGAACGAAATAAAGCAAAAGATTTTTGTTCCAGTTTACCGCATACAAAAACTGTTATGTTCGAATCGCAACTAAGATCAGCTGGTAATTTTCAATTAAGCGAAGATGTAACCAAAAATATAATGCAATTATGTCGAAATAAATTTGGAAAATGTAATTTTATTTTTGCTAGCAAAATAGATTATGTAAAATATATTGATGATTCAGGCGTTGTTTCTTGTTCTGATTTTACAGTAAGACAAACAGCTTTAATTCATAATTATTGTGATTTGTTTATTGGAGTGTCTAGTGGCATTACCGTGGCCGTTAGCTGTTGGAACAATAAACCAGTGCCAAGAGTTGAGCTTTGTGGCCAAACCATAGTAAGTTCGGTTATTGCTAATGGTTCCGTTAATAGCTTCGTTTGTGATAATATGTCATTAGAACAAATGAATCGTGGATTTGAGCGCGCTGTCCAAGAAACATTAGACAAATTCTAAGCTTAGGTTAATAATGAAAGAGCTATTTACTTTGGGAGAACTATACGTTTCTGATTTTATCAAGGACGAAGATGTACCCCGAAGCGATAAAATAGAAATGAATTTATTCTTAACTGATGATGGAAATATTCGATTAAATAAAATTGCTCCGTTTGATTCAATGTATGGTAAATATTGGTACCGCAGTGGTATTAATACAACAATGAAAAATGAATTGAATCAAATTGTTAATTCAATAACTTCTGTATATAAATTACAACAAGATGATTTATGGATAGACATAGCTGCAAACGATGGCACGCTGCTTAGTTTTGTGCCTACCAATTTGATTAGAATAGGCATCGATCCAGCTGACGACACTTACAAGGTTGAATCCGAAAAACATGCGAATTTGATTATTCAAGATTTTTTTAAAGCCACCACATTTAAATTAACCAAATATGGAAATTTAAAAGCTAAAATTATTACTTCAATAGCAATGTTTTACGATCTTGAATATCCAGAACAGTTTATAAAAGATATCAATGAAATATTAGATGATAATGGTTTATGGGTGATGCAATTGAGTTATACGCCGCTAATGTTAGAACAATTAGCTTTCGATAATATATGCCATGAACATATTTTTTATTACTCATTATTCAATTTAAAATCTATATTAGAAAAAAATAATTTTAAAATCGTTGATTGTCAATTGAATGATATTAATGGCGGTTCTTTTAGAATTTATATAATGAAAGATGTGGCTAATTTAAAAAAATTTGCCACACAATCTCATAGAGACGTTTCTAATTTTAGAATCAAATCATTATTAGAATATGAAAAAACATTGAAATTAGATGAGGTAAACACTTGGTTAGATTTTTATAATAAGATCAATCAATTAAAAGAACAAACTGTTTCTTTTATAAAACAAGAAAGAAGCAATGGAAAAACAATATGGGCTTATGGAGCATCTACCAAAGGAAATACATTATTACAATATTTTGGATTAGATAATACTTTAATAGATGGTATAGCTGAAAGAAATCCTTATAAATTTGGTTTAAAAACTTTGGGTACTAACATCATAATTTACTCAGAAGAAGATATGCACAAAGCAAAACCTGATTATTTATTAGTTCTTCCATGGCATTTCATTAACGAATTTTGCGATAGAGAAAAAGAGTACTTGGCTAATGGTGGGAAATTTATTGTTCCATGTCCTAAATTCGAGGTTATAGATAGCTCATATGCATTTGGTAATAGGTAATTCTCAGCTTTCAAAATATTTTCCAAATGAAGGATTCACGAAAATATCCTCAAGAAATATTGATTTTGATTATTTAAAAAATAACATATGGGAATCAGTTTATATTACCTTTGCTGAACAAAGAATTTATGAAACAAATATAGATTATATTACGCCTAATTATATTTATACGCTAAATATTATTGAGGCATTATTAAAAAATTCAAATAAAATAGTATGCTATACTAGCTGTGAACTTTGGAACAAATTATCTGGGCATATATCTTTAAATTCCAATCCTTATTTTAACATAAATAATGAATATGCCATATCAAAATTATTGCTTTTAAATAAAATAAAAGAACGAAGATTGATAGATGATACATATTATAAGGTTGTTCTTATACATCCTTTTTATTTTAATTCTGTATATAGAAATGAATGTTTTTTGTTTGGTAAAATTTTTAATTCAATTATTAATAAAACAAAAATAAATGTAGGAAATTTAGATTTTTATCGAGACATGATACATACTAAATTTTTAGTTACAAAGAGTATAGAAAAAAATAATGATTGCGTTGTTGGTGCTGGTAGATTATTTCATGTTGGAGATTTTATTAAAGATCTTTATAAATTAAATGAATTAGATTTTAATTATTTTGTAAATGAAAAAAGCAATAAAGCGCAAGATAAACAAAAATTAATTATGGCTGATGTAGAATGGAAATATTCTTATGATAATTTATTATCTGATACCATTGGTGATATAAAAGAAAATGGAAACATATGGAAACAATAGGTAATTTAATAGATAAGCTTACCGTGGTGAACTTACGCATATGGATGGCAGAAGATATTAAAAGAAAAGAAGACGTATCTAATGAAGAGATGGCGAAAGCAACCCAAATAACAAATATAGCTAATCAACAAAGAAATGATTTGATTCAAGAAATTGATGAGAAAATTAATCATCTTATAAAAACAGGTGAATTACAAAAGCTATATAAACAAGGCTCAACTAAAATGTACGGAAAAACATGAAAACAGTTTGTATCACAGGTATAAATGGCCAACTAGGTTCTTATTTAGCCGAGTTATTTCTAGAAAAAAACTATAAAATATATGGTCTTAAAAGGCGCAGCTCTACTTTAAACACAGAACGAATAGATCATCTCTATATAGATCCTCATATAGATAACAAATTAGAATTAGTATATGGTGATTTATCTGACGCTACATCTATTATTAATTTTGTTTCAAGTATAAAACCAGATATCTTTATTAATGCTGGGGCGCAATCTCATGTCCGTGTTTCATTCGATATACCCGAATACACAATGGATATCACAGGAACTGGTGTAATCAGATGCCTTGAAGCTATTCGTAAATACAGCCCAAATACAAGATTTGTTCAATGTTCGTCATCAGAAATGTTTGGCTCAACTCTTCCTCCGCAAAACGAAGAAACAAAATTTAGACCAAGAAGCCCATATGGAGTCGCTAAGGTTGCAGGTTATTATGCAACTGTTAACTATAGAGAATCATATAATTTATTTGCTTCAAATATCATTATGTTTAATTACGAAAGTCCAAAAAGAGGGGAAACATTTGTTACCAGAAAAATCACTCGCGCTGCTACCAGAATAAAGCTGGGTCTACAGCATAAACTTTACCTTGGTAATTTAGACGCAAGACGAGACTGGGGTCACGCAAAAGATACGGCTAATGCAGTATATTTGATCGCAACCGCCGAAAAATCAGATGATTATGTTGTTTCAACCGGGACTCAATATTCCGTTAGAGACTTTGTTGATCTGGCGTTCGCAAAATTAGATCTTGATCCAAATAAATACATTGAGTTTGATTCAAAATATCTTCGTCCAGCAGAGGTTGATTCTCTACAAGGCGATTCTACAAAACTAAGAACAGAACTTGGCTGGACACCAAAATATTCTTTTGAACAATTGATTGATGAAATGGTTACAGAAGATCTTAAATTAGCCCAAGAAGAAAAATTAATAAAGGAAAGTAAATGAAATTATTAATAACAGGAGCAAATGGCTTCTTGGGCAAACATGTGATGCACACAATATATGCAAACAAATCATTCGGCACTAATTCAAGTTCTATATTAACTCCGAGTAGTAGCCAGCTTGATTTGACCAATCAAAGTTCTGTCATAGATTATTTCGATAAAAATAGGCCAGATGTTGTTTTACATATGGCTGCTTATTGTGGAGGAATTGGTTTAAATAAAAAATGCTCGGCCGATTTAACACATGTTAATTTAAAAATGGCAATCAATTTATTTGATGCCATTTTTAAATATACACCAGAATATGTTTATACTTTAGGAAGCGTGTGTTCATATCCAGAAAATTGTCCAGTCCCATTTAAAGAAGATGATTTTTGGAACGGTTTTCCAGAAAAAACTAATTCCGGATATGGTTTATCGAAAAAAATGTTGTTTATGTTACAGAAGGAATATCGCAAACAATATGGATTAAAAGGCGCTCATTTAGTTCCTGTAAATATGTACGGCCCGCATGATAATACAGATTTAGAAAACAGCCATGTTATACCAGCTTTAATTAATAAATTTTGTTCTGCCGTTAAAGAAGATAAACCGACTGTTGAATGCTGGGGGACCGGCGAAGCCACTCGTGAATTCTTATATGCCGGAGATGCTGCTCAAGCAATTGTCAAAGCTGTAGCGACTGGCTTAGATTATCCCGAACCTATTAATCTTGGAACAGGTTGTGATATATCTATAAAAAACCTGGCTCACTTAATAGCAAATCTAACAAACTATAAGGGCAAAATCGTATTTACTGGCGAAGTTTCTGATGGACAACCAAAAAGACGATTAGACGTTTCTAGGGCTGCGGATTTGCTCAACTGGAAGGCGGAAACTCCTTTTACTGATGGGCTGATTAAAACAATTCAATGGTATGTAAATAGGATTAATCATGAAAAATAAAACAAGAAGCTCTTCCGAAGTTAACGTAGCCCGGTCTGTAAGCCGCGCCAAATCTAAAATCAAATCTCAAAAAAGCAAGCTTGGCAAGAAAGCAACTATACGAGTGCGCAGAGTAAATGAAGCCAGGCCTAATATGGCTAGCTCAATAGCCTCACAATTGGGTTATGATAATTTAGCACAGGATTTAACTTCGCAACCAAAGGCGGTTGTTCCTGATTTTGTTAAAACCAAATCTGGTAACACAATCGATCAAACCATCAGAAAATTAAAGAAGGTTATTGGGTTTGACTATGGGCACAACGACCTTGCCGGGGGCCTCGAAGGACCGTACCAATATGAATTACCGGAAAGTGTAGCTGATGCTTTCCAAAATACATATGGAGCTACTAGTTCAGAAAATGATGGCAATGCAACAGCCGGTGCTACTAGTTCAGAAAATGATGGCAATGCAACAGCCGGTGCTACTAGTTCAGAAAATGATGGCAATGCAACAGCCGGTTTAGCTGCATGGCTCATCACTCGCTCTGCTTTGCAAAGGGTTCAGCAGTTTGAGAATCTAGTTGCTGATGCTACCAAAGAGTATTGGCAAGCAAAACGAAAGCTATTACTAGTTAATAAAATATTAGCTTCTGCTTATAAGAGTCTTGAAACGGAAGATGTAGAAAATATAAAGCTCCCAAGCAAAGAGGAAATTCATAGTGTTATTACAGATACCTTGGCCAATGAACTATTCCCTTCCGATTCTAACGGTCGTGGGCGCTCAGCAAATTCTATCGGGCCAATAAGCGATGCTGCCAAACGCCAAATGTTTAAGCGTTGCTATTAACAACCTTTACAATCATAAAAATGTATGACAAAAAAGAAAATATTAATATCAGGTTCTGGAGGATTTATTTTTTCTAACTTTATTCGTAAAGTTTTAAAGGATTCTTCGGCTTACCAAATTGTTAGTATAGATAAAATAACTAATAGTAGCGTTCTTAATACAATATATACCAATAAGAACCATATATTTTATGTTGGTGATGCTGCTGATAAACATTTTGTTAATATAGTATTTGAAGTCGAAAGGCCGGATATTGTTATACATGGAGCTGTTGAAAATTATAGCGACCATTCTATAGATGAGTCTCAAAAATTTATTACATCTAATGTTCTTGGCACACAAACAATGGCTGATGCCGCTGTTCGTTGGGGAGTTGAGCGATTCATCTATACTAGCACTGACGAAGTATACGGACAGCTAACTAGTGAGGACTCTCCATCTTGGACAGAGGACTCTCCATTAAATCCACGAAACGCTTTCTCGGCATCCAAAGCAGCTGGAGAGCTAATCGTAAAAGCCGCCCATGAAACTTATGGACTGCCATTTAACATTACTAGATCTTGTAATAATTATGGCCCAAGACAGTCTAATAAAAATCTAATTCCGTCAATAATTTCGCATATATTGGATGGATATGAGGCTCCTATTTATGGTCAAGGAATGGAGATAAGAAGTTGGATTCATGTTCAGGATAATTGTGATGCAATAATAAAAATAATTGAACATGCGCCGTTAAATGAAGTTTATAATATTTCGGCCAAGCAAGAAATTACTAACGTAGAGATGTTCCAACAAATAGCTAATATATTAGGTCGAGGACATAATCTGCTTAAATTTGTAAAAGATAGATCTTGGCATGATTATAGATATTCAACAACCAACGATAAACTTAAAACCCTTGGATGGGAACCAAAATTCAAATTTAAACAAGGGTTAAAACAAACTTTGGATTGGTATAATAACAATCAATGGTTTCTAAGATTAACAGAAGGAAAAAAGCAATGAGTGGTGTAAAAAACGAAGATATAACACAAGAACAAAAGCAAATCCATGATGATATATCAAACGAAGATGTAAGTCAAAAAGATGACGAAGTGGATCAACAGAAGCTTCAAGAACTAAGAGCAAAGCTCGCTAGCAAACAAAAGGAAAACGCCATGCCGCCAAAAATTATACAGAAGAAGAAACGAAGTATTGAATTCGGTGTAGTAGGAACGGGGCAGGCTGGCTCTAGATTGGCAGAGTCTTTTTATAATTTAGGTTATTCTTCCATTTGTTTTAATACTGCCTCTCAGGATTTAGAACATATTAAAATTCCAGAAGATAACAAATATTTATTAGAGCATGGCATTGGCGGTGCAGCAAAAGATATTGACATTGGAGCCGAAGCTGCCGAAAAACATCGCGACGGTATTAATCAATTGGTTCACGATAAGCTTGGAGACTCGCAAGTATTTCTATTGTGTCTCAGCTTAGGCGGAGGATCAGGAGCTGGCTCGTGTGAAACAATGATTGATGTATTAACTGCTACAGGAAAGCCAGTTACTGTTATTACTGTTCTCCCTATGAGCACAGATGATACACAGACAAAAAACAATGCCCTTCATACATTGTCTAAGTTAGCCAAACTTACACAAAGCAAATCTATCAGTAACCTTATTGTTGTGGATAATGCTAAAATTGAATCCATATATAATGACGTTGGAATAATGGATTTCTTTAACATAAGTAATCAGGCAATCGTTGAACCAATTGACGCATTTAATAGATTTTCTTCTGAAGCTTCGGCCGTTAAGAGCTTGGACTCAATGGAGTTTGCGAAATTATTTATTGATGGCGAGGGATTATCCGTTTATGGAGAAATGACTATTGCTAACTATCAAGAATCAATGGCGCTAGCCGAATCAGTTGTAGATAACTTGGATTCAGGTTTGCTTGCTAGCGGATTTGATTTGAAACAAACGAGATACGCCGGGGTATTTTTTGTAGCCAATAAAAAAGTTTGGAGCGAAATACCAAATGGCAGTGTTAATTTGGCTATGGAATTAATTCGTGATGTTTGTGGGCATGCCGAAGCTGTATTCAAAGGCATTTATACTGCGGATATAGAAGAGGATGTTGTTAAGGTTTACTCTATGTTCTCGGGTTTAGGATTGCCCGACATTAGAGTTAAACAATTAAAGACTGAAGCACAAGCTGATGCCGCAAAGGCAAAAGATAGAGCGGATACTCGCAATCTAAATCTAACACTTGATACTGGAACAGAGAAGGCTACATCTGAGGCAGATCGTATTCGTCAACAGATTAAAAAGAAGAGTTCTAAATTCAGCAAGGTGTTTGGTTCCGGAGTAACAGATCTTAGAAAGAAATAGTGTGTCATTGTTTGCGACACAAATATGAATAAAAAACGTAAAATAAAAATTAATGTAATAAATAATCAAGACGATTTAGAAAACCAAATTATAATTCACAACAATAAATTTTGTCAATTTATAACCAGCGATACTAAACTATTTAATTCATTAAAATCCGAACTATCATATAAAATTGCTGGGGTTGAATATACAACAGCATATAAAAATGGTTGGAGCGGAATTACATATTTAATCAAAGATGACGGATATTTTTATACAGGATTGCTTTTTAAAGTAAAACGTTTTTTAAATGAAAAAGAAATAGTTTTTATCGAAAAAGATAATAGAGATAAATATAACAATAGTGATAACAGTATAAATATTGATGAAAAACTAAAGTCATTAAACTTAACTCCAAGAAATCATCAAATACAAATAGTCGAAGCTGCTTGTGCTAACGAAAGAGGAATTATAAGGGCTTGTACTGGTTCTGGAAAAACATTATGTACAGCTATGATTACAGCTAAATTTAATAAACCAACTATTATATATGTAATAGGCATTGACTTATTAAAACAGTTTCATGATTTATTTTCATCCATATTCGATGAGCCTATTGGTTTTATTGGTAATGGCGTTTGTAATATACAAAGGATAAATATTGCAAGCATTTGGACAATTGGCGCTGCATTAAAAGTGGACAAAAAAGATATTATCACAGATGATGAATATGATATAGAAGAAGCCAAACCTGATCAAAATCAAACTTATGAAATATTGAAAATGCTTCAAAATACTAAAATTCATATTTTTGACGAAAGCCATGTTGTAACAACAAATACAATAAAATCAATATATAAAACTATTAATTTTGAAAATATTTATGGATTTAGCGGCACACCATTTAGAGACGATAATACAGATTTGTTAATAAACAGTATTCTTGGAGAACAAATAATTAACATAAGCGCATCAAAATTAATAAATGAAAAGCTTTTAGCACAACCAATAATTAAATTTGTTTCTGTGCCAAAAATAAAAACGGATGATCCATATCAAACTGTATACAAAAATTACATTGTAGAAAATAACACAAGAAACAATCTTATAATAAAAAATGTTAAAGAATTGTTAGAGAAGGGTTATACTCCATTAGTATTATTTAAACAAATTAAACATGGGCAAAAGTTATTTGATCTTATGAAAGATAATGGCATTAAGTGCGAAATGTTATATGGAGCAGATTCGTTAGAAAGAAGAACCGAAGTAAAAGAATTAATTAGTAACAAAAAAATTGATGTTATTTTAGCAAGCACTATTTTTGATTTGGGCGTTGATATTCCTATTCTTGATGGTCTTGTTTTATGTAGCGGCGGCAAAAGTAGTATTAGAGCTTTGCAAAGAATAGGAAGGGTTATTAGATCTTACAAAAATAAAAAATTTGCTGCTATTGTAGATTTTTATGATCAGGTAAAATTTTTAAAGAAGCATTCTGTGCTACGTTATAATATTTATTCTAGCGAAGATGGATTTAAAGTAATAAAATCTAAAGAAATGAAATGAGAAAAATCGAGCCTCGTTTGGTTTGGTCCTGGTGAATAAAGTGTCAGACCAAACAGAAAATTCAAACGACCCATTGGCCGCTTTAAGCAAGCCTTGGCAAAAGTTCTTTAAGAAATTTGAAGAGATAGAAACTCTTAAAGTATCCCAATGGAAAGATGTGCATGTTTTAGCTTATATCTGTAAAAGATTTCAGCAACATTATGGCAGAAAATTTTCTGTAACCATAAAAAACGCGCCTTCTAAAAGTCCAGATGTTCGTTTAACTAATAACATGATGGCTATGTTGGGCACTACTAATATGCATATCATTAAAGAATATGTTGACTGGATTTACGATAAGAAGATTATCCCTCAGAAAAAAAACATAAGAACTCTTGCTTATTTTATGATATCCGGGATAGGAAATGAATTTTATTTTGAACGAGAGAAGAACAACCAAATAACCCGTAGCTCCGTCCTTCCTGATGAATACAAATCATTAGCCGAATCGATTGGAATAAATGTTAATACGTATGGGGAGTTAGCTTTTATCAAAAAAGCTTTAGACCAAGCGCCAGATAGCGAGTCACGAGCGCCATATCGCAAACTGTTCTTACATCTAAGATCATTAGGATTCGAAGAATCAACACTTGAAGGAGTAAAATGAAATATCCAAAAATCGGAAATATGGTTACTGTTGTTTTAGAAGGAGCTATAACAGAAAGCGGATTTGTAGAAGAATGGGGTGATGAATGGATTGAAATTAGAGATCCTAATACTGATTTAACAAGCTGTATTAAAGAAAAATATGTTGTTGGATTCAAAATATTAGATGAAAAAGCAGCTATTAATGAATATGAAACTGAAGACGAAGACGAAGAGGAACCAGTTAGTATAAAAGGTGTTCAGGCAGAACAACTTAACTATCCTATTAAACCATCAAAAGACGTTCAAGCTGATGGGTCAATTAAATTTCACGCTTTAAAAACAGCAGATGCTCATCTTGATAGAATTAGTAATGAACGAAAAAATGTAGAAAAACATTTTAATAAAACACAGTTTTTAAAAAAATATCCACTTAATTATAATTCTCCCGGCTTTCTTAAATTAAAGAAGTAGGACAATATGAGTCGCAATGCTTTAAGAAATATACCAGAAAAAAAAATAAACGATATTTTATATAATGTTTATAATTCATGTGAGCAATGTAAAGGAAGCAGTATCAAATGCCAACGTTGCATTACATTAAATAAAGCTTTTACCAGATACGGCGAAGCAAATATCCCGGTGCGTTATTGGGAGCTTGAGATGAATAACTTTTCCGGAGATGATGTATTGAAAAAACATTATGAAAATGTAGTAAAGGATCTTAAGAAAACTTATCAAAAAGGCGCAGGACTTTGTTTTGCTGGTTCTTTCGGATGTGGAAAAACTACGGTTTGTTCAAACATTCTTAAACGTGCGGTAGAAAAAGGATTTTCGGCTCTTTATGTAACGTTAACTGATATCGTATCCGCCTCTACATCCAACGAACGTTATGAGGTTAGAAATGAATTAATATCTGTTGATTTTTTGGTTATTGATGAGTTTGATCCAAGATACATGGGTAATACAGATACGGCCTCTGATTTCTTTGGCAGAATTGTTGAGGACATATTTAGAACACGCTCTCAAAATTGCTTGCCAACATTTATGTGTACCAATTCGCAAAGCTTGACAGATGCGTTTCACGGAACAATCAAAGAAAGTATTTCGAGCCTTATGAATGAGGTGAATACGATTATTGTTCTTGGCAATGATCATAGAAAAATTGGTCAGGCCGAAAGGAAGTTTTAATGAGCAAATTAGATTTAGAAATGCGTATTATGAAGGCCATTATAGATCATCAACGTTTGGCCATGGATTTTGCCTACTTACATAGTTCTAAACTGTTTCTTGATCCAGTAAATAAACAAATAATTAATTGCATGATTGATTATGTAAAGATTTATAGAAGCAAACCAACAAAAGATTCTTTAATAGATTTTTCAAGGAATAGAAATTTATCAGAAGAAATTGATAGGTATTGGGAATATACATCTGATTTTACATACGATGAATCAGATTATAATTTTGATATAGAAAAACTAAAAACCAGATATGTTCAAAATATTATTGGTAATTTAAGATCTACTCTACCAGAAGAAATTACAAACGATGTAGGACAGCATATAAACTCCATTGAAACAACAATGGCAGATATTCGCTCTTTAAGCAAGGAGCGTTCTTTTGAAAAGAAAACACTTCGTCAATATGTCCCTGAATTTAAGAAGGAGTACACAGCTAAATTTAAAAACCCAGAATTAGGAAAGGGAATTTTAACAGGTTATTCTTGTCTTGATTTTTTGAAGAACGGATTGCGTCCAGCAGATTTATTAATAGTGTGCGGAGAAACTGGTAATGGTAAAAGCATGATGTTAAACAACATGGCAATTAATATGTGGATGCAAAATAATACGATAGATACTCCTCAAGAAGAACTTACTACTGGTTACAATGTTATGTATTTCAGTTTAGAAATGCCTTATCAAGATTGTTTCAGAAGGACCATATCACAAATAGCAGACATTCCGTCCTATGGCATTAGAGACTCTAAATTAAATGCATTAGAAGCTAAATCTATGGCCAGGTCTCTTAAATTCATGGAAAGATACCCACATGAATTTGATATTATAGATGTGGCTCGTGGTTTTACTACAGATGAATTAGAACTACATTACCAAGAAGCTAAATCTAGATACAGGCCAGACGTTATTGTTATTGATTATTTAGGATTAATGGACAACATTAATCAAGATGGAGCGGATCAGCAAGATTGGTTAAAGTTAGGCGAATTAACGGGCCGGGTTCATGAGTTTGCTAGAACCCATCAAATTCCGATATTAACTGCCGTTCAATTAAATAAGTCTGATAAAAAATTTAAAGATAAGACTGACGAGGATGATATTGGATTACATAGGATTGGCAGATCCGCTTTAATTGCCCATCACGCTTCTATTGTTATTCAAATCGCAAATAGAAAGGGCGAAAAAGAAAGGCCGGATTTAGCTTATCATATAATAAAGAACAGAGACGGGCAGGTAGGAACACATTCTGTTACTAAGAATTTCGCTCATTCTCGTATTACAGACAAGCCTTATAATTGCGAAGGAGATAGAGGCATGTCTAATTACCTTAGTTCAAGAGATGATATATCACTGGATATGGCAGATATAATAAGCAATATAATATCTGGAGAATAAATGTCCGATAATTTTCATATTGTGGCAGAGGCCGTCAGAGTAGAATATATAAAAGATACTGATGAAGTATATTTAGTTTTTGAAATTGTCGATGAAGATTTTAAAAAATCAATTAAAAAAGATTGGACCAAAGATATAGAACTAAAAATTATTGACAGAAAGTTAATAATTTCAAAGGAATGAAATGCCCGTCTATGAACATCTCTGTAAAGCCTGTAATAAAGAATTTGAAGCTTCTTATTCAATAAAAGTTGATCCACCTAATATTTGCCCATTATGTAACACTAAAGGCAAAGTGGTACGTTTAATATCCCCAGTAGCAGGGCGCGTAGAACTTGGGCACCAGGAATTTAAAGCCAAGGTTAAAGAAGATCGCGTAAATCTTCGTAGAGAAATGCGAAAAAATGAAAATCTAAGAGCCAATGTTGTTGGCGAAACAGCTTATCATCAAATGAAATTAAGAGATGAAAAAAATTGATCATCAATATTTAATAAAAGTTCTTAATGTTTTATTAAATATCGAAGATATTGAAATAATAAAATGTACTATCGAATCAATTATCGATGATCTTAAGGACGAGCCCGATTCTGATGCAGATTCTTTAAAAGGAGATACATGAGTGCTAACAATCTTACCCAACAAGAGATAGACGATTTGGCTAATGAATATATAAAATTAAAAAATAAAGCCGAAAAATCTAAAAACTTCAAAACTCAAAATGAGTTTATTAACTATCAAAATTATTGTATGAAAAAATTAGAGCCTCTAATTACAATGAGGACAAATAAATACAGAAAATACTCTAACTATCCAGATTTAAATCAAGATGGATTTGAAGCTTTAATTCAAGCTCTTAAAACTTTTGATGCAAGCAAAGGCAATTTCGTAGGATGGGCTCACCAATACATCTCAACAAGAATATCGAGAGCCGCAAACGCTCACAGCACTATCAGATATCCATTAAAAAAAGCAAAGCTGCTACAGCCTTATAAAATTAGCAATATGCCAATAATAGTGGATTTACGTGACCCACAACAAAATATTGAAATTTCTGAAAAAAGAAAAAAGGTCATTGAGGCTATAGACAATCTTCCTGAAATTCATAAAAAAGCAATAATGATGAAGCACGAATTTACTAGAAGCGAATCTAATTCATCAATCAGTAAAATTTCAGAACAATTGAAAATATCAAGACCGGCATGTATGAAAATTTTGGACGAAGCTGAAAGTATTTTAAGAAACAATTTACAAACAATCAGAGAGTAGTAGAATAGCAATGACTAAAGTTTTTTCTTTTGATGAAGCGTGGAATCAGTCTTTAGAGTATTTTAATGGCGCAGAATATACCACAAGTGTATTCCTAAGCAAATATGCTTTGCGCGATAATGACTTAAATATTCTGGAACCAACACCAGATTATATGCATGATCGTTTAGCATCTGAATTTGCCAGAATAGACGCTGAAAAGTATGGTTTGAATTATGATGAGCGGTTCAAGATATATCGTAATGCCATGGATAAATTTGCTAGGATTGTCCCACAAGGCAGCCCTATGTCGGCCGTTGGCAATCCATATCAAATTATGAGCGCTTCAAATTGTGTAGTGATACAAAGCCCAATAGATAGTATAGAAGGCATTATAATGTCTGGGCTTGACTTAGCGCAGTTAATGAAACGAAGAGCTGGTGTAGGAATTGATCTATCCACCCTTCGTCCGGATGGAGCATTGGTAAATAACGCCGCTCGCACAACTAGTGGGGCCTGGAGTTTTTCTGATTTTTTCTCATATATAACAAGAATGATTGGGCAAAATTCTCGCAGAGGCGCACTTATGATAACACTGGATGTACATCATCCAGATATTATAAATTTTATCAATATGAAACATGATAAAACTAAAGTGACGGGAGCTAATATATCTGTTCGTTTAAGTAATGAGTTTTTAAAAGCGGTAGAAACTGATTCGTTATATGAACAACGATGGCCATGTGAAGGAGAACCGAAAATTAGAAAAATGGTTTCGGCTAAACAAATATGGAATGAGATTATCGAATCCGCAACAACTACAGCCGAGCCAGGATTGATCATGTGGGATAGCATGACTGAGAATTTGCCAGCACATTATTATCCACAATTTAAAAGCCAAAGCACAAATCCATGCTCAGAAATTTGCCTTTCGCCATATGACAGTTGCCGATTAATATCATTAAACCTAACTGGTTATATTCGCAACGCCTTTGAAGAAGATGTCTCATTTGATTTTGATTTATTCAAAGAAGATATTTGTACAGCTATGCAAATGATTGACAATTTAGTTGATATAGAGTTGGAGCTAATTGACAAAATTAAATTAGCTTGTGGTAGCGAACATGAAACTAAATTGTGGAACAAGCTTAGAAATGCTGGAGAGCAAGGTAGAAGAACAGGATTAGGAACACACGCTTTAGCAGACGCTCTTGCTCAGCTTAAAATAAAATATGACAGTGAAGAATCTATTGAAATTATAGATAAGATATATTCTATATTTAGAGATACAGCATATTCTAAATCGGTTGACCTTGCAAAAATTCGTGGCCCATTTCCCGCTTTTGATTGGTCTATTGAAAAAAACTGCCCATTTATTAAAAGACTTCCTAAAAAAATACAAAAAGACATAAGCGAACATGGTCGCAGAAATATATCTATTTTAACTCAGGCGCCTACAGGGTCAGTATCAGCAATTAGCAAGGTTGGACAATTTAATAGATTTTATACATCCTCTGGAGTAGAACCTGTTTTCAGAAATTTTTTGATTAGAAGAAAAAAGATAAATCCAAATGATCAAAATGTAAGAGTTGATTTCATAGATGTCGTGGGTGATAAATGGCAAGAGTATAAAATTTATCATCCTAATGTTGAAGCTTATAAAAAGAAGTTTCAAAACGAAAATGATAGCAATCTTCCTGATTATTTTGTGACATCAGATCAGATTGATGCAAACGCAAGAGTTAGATTACAAGGCGTAGAACAACTATACTTGGACCACTCGATCTCTTCAACAATAAATCTTCCTAAAGGGACAAAATCTGAAGTGGTCGGCAAGCTGTATATGGACGCCTGGAAAAACGGATTGAAAGGCATTACTGTATATGTTGATGGTAGTCGTGACGGGGTTCTATTGACAGAAAGCGATACTAAAGACAATGATAGAATTGTCCCAGAGCGTCAAATGACTCTACAATCACAAACACACAAAATTAAAATTGATACCGGAGATTCCGAATTAAAGAATGCTTACATTACAGTTTCGTTCTTCCCCGATACTAATGACCCATATGAAGTATTTATTAATGCTCCTGTAGCCAGTAATATGAAGGATATACAAATTTTGGAAGTGGCTTCTAGATTAGCAAGCTTAGCTTTGCGTCATGGAGTGCCGGTTGAATTCGTCTCTAAACAATTGGAAAAAGTTGATGGGCAATATCTGTACTCTATCCCGGTTAGTATTGCTAAAGCACTCAGGTCATACACCAAAACGGAAAATACAAAACATGAAAATGAGATTGTTATTCAGACCGTATTGCCCACAAAACAACATACGCTTATTAAGCCAATTACGAAGAACATTCTCGGATCTGAACAAGAGAAAAAACATAATGTGTCACGTAAGATAGCTTGTAAAAACCCAGAAACATGTTCCTCTGAAAAAATTTATGAAGAGGGGTGCGTTCGTTGCACTGAATGTCCATGGTCCGGTTGTAGTTAATGAACTGGAACAAAGAAACATTAGCGGTTGATAGAGAGAATGCTAAGCAAATAGCTACACAATATCAATTTTCTTGGACCAAAAATGTATTATTACAATGCGGTCTAGAATTAAGCGATTGTTTTTCTGAAAACAATGAGGACATGACAATAGAACAAAAAATTAAGCTTCGCAAAATACTTAATTTTAATGACTTGTTAGTGTTAGATGATAAGGATGGAGGAATAACAATATATTTAGAGAAACATATTATTGGAAAATGGAAAAAACCAAAATATGAATTGCATGAAGATCTATCTCAATTGGATCCGAAAAAAAAAATATATACCCTTATCAACATTGAATTTTGGTCAGTTTTTGATGAACAAGATGACAATACTAGCGATACTGATTAGCACAAAGAGTAATAATTATGAGAGATGATATATAGGAAAATATGACTTTAGAAGAAGAACACTTGTCGGCTAATGATTTACTAGCTTATAGACAAATAGTATCAAACTCTATGTTAGCATCTTCTATGGCAGATAAAGCTATTGCTGAAAGCAAAGCTGCTCAAATGGAAGCTAAATATGTAGTTTTATCATTATTTATGAAATATAATCTTATACCAGGCAAAGATGACATCAGAGATGATGGTAAAATTTCAAGAGCAAAGCAACCTGAACAACCTGAGCAACCCGAGATAAAGGAATTAGAAAATGGACAGTAAAGACTTACAACAGCTAGCTAATATCGCCTCTGTAAAAAATCATATAGCAAGCATTTTAAATACAGGTCGTGGCGTTGTTCCGAAACCTCAACTTCATAAACTGCAACAAGAAGGTATGAAGTTAGATAAAATGTTTGTTGATTTATTATTAAGCAGCTCGTCTCAACAAGATAAAGATGACATAGAAGATATTAACAAGAGAATAGCGGAAGAAAGATCAAAGCTTGATAGAACTTCAGTAAAGAGAATTTCTGTCGAGGAAGCTACGGTTGCTGCTGTTAATGACTCACGGGAAGCTCCTGTAAAGACTCGCGGGAAGCTCCTGTAAAGACTCGCGGGAAGCTCCTGTAAAGAAGCTTAAGAAAAATGTCAAAACTTCAAAAGAACCTGCTGCCAACGTTTGATAATCATAATCTTATTATATTAAAAGATTATGTTTGGCTAAATCGTCAAAAACATGCTGGGCGATGCGTATCTAATATACTTAAAGCATTTGATCAAATGATCAAAGATAAAACACCTAATTTATCTTTGATAGACATTGAACAAATGGCTCTTACTTATATGAGATTTTATAATTGTACACCAACATTTAAAAATTATAAAGGCTTTCCAGGGTCTGTTTGCCTTTCAGTAAATAAACAATTAGTTCATGGAATACCAAATGATTATATCTTATGTGATGGTGATATTGTTAGTTTGGATCTTGGAGCCACTTATGAGGGAGCAATTGCAGATGCTGCTCGCACAGCTATATATGGCGTTCCAAAAAATCCGGAACACGTTCGGTTAGTTAATGCTTGTAAAGAAGCATTAAGGCTAGCAATCAAATCTGTTGCAATAGGCAAAAAACTTGGCGTAATAGGTAATGCCATTTATAAACATGCTCAAGCTACTGGGTTTAATGTAATAGAAACCTACGGAGGGCACGGGATAGATTATAACAAACCGCACTCCGAACCATTCGTTGCTAACAAAGCTAATCAAAATGAAGGAATTACAATACAGCCAGGATTATCCATTGCAATAGAACCATTATTAGTAATAGGATCTACTAAAACAAAGATTTCACCAGATAATTGGACTGTAACGACAGAAGATATTAATGCTCATTTTGAACATTCTATTACAATCATGGAAGACGGAAATCATATTATAACAGAAATAACTAATGACGAATGAAAAAATAAGTTTAGAAATTATTAAAAATAATTTATTGAAAAATATATCTGATAAATTTAATATAAATTATAAAGATTTATTATTTGAGCTTAATGATTTAAGTCATTTATTTACAACAAGAAGCAGATATGAATGCAATCATTATTTTTTTTCAAAAGATAATGAGGCTAGTTTTTATTGGGCCGGATTTTTAGCAGCTGATGGCTGTTTATATAAAAAACAAAATTCTAAAAGATTAATTTTGTCATTAGCAGAAAAAGATTTAAGCCATGTGCAATTATTAAAAAATACATTAAATTATAGTGGCCCAATTAGTAAATCAATAACAAAACATAGTCTTACAAACAGCAAATGGAAAGATAGTATAAAACATACTATATGCATATCATCAAGTCAATTATTTGATGATTTAAATAGATTTAATTTAACACAAAGAAAAACCCATATATATGATATGCCTAATTGGTTAATTACTCATAAATTAGTAAACCATTTTATTCGAGGTTATTTTGATGGTGATGGATGTATTACATTTTCTAAATTGCCAAGAAAAGCAGAGATTAATATACGTGGGACAATATCTGTGTTAACCCAATTTATGAATATTTTTGAAAATAATTTGCATATAAATTCAAAAACAAGACCAAAAATAAACAGTGGTTTCGGAATGTTAAAATATTCAGGAAATATAATTTGCACCGAAATAAAAGATTATTTGTATAATGATTCAACAATATATTTGAAACGAAAATATGATCTGTGTCAATCAATTGTTGTTACTAGAAAAAAATATTTAAATAGGAAATTATGAGAATAGATTTTGATAACAACAGCTTTATAGAAATTTATTATTCCGAAGATAAGATAGCTATTATTCTTGGGGCAAAAGATTCTAATAACTCTCTTAAGAAAATAGTAAATTCTGCTGAAGTTAGTTTAGAAGAATGGATTAAATTAACGGAAGAAATTCCTGTTTTGAAAAAATAATAGTTCTAAAATGTCGAGCGTCCTTTTCGATATAACTTTAGTTTTAAACAACAAACAATCCAACTAAAAAAGTTGGAAAGACGGAGAATGAATATGAGTAGAACATTAGTTACATTAATGACTAAACTAAATCGTCGTAGATTTTCGAACAACACTCAGCGTGTTTTGCACACTCTGATCACTGCGAAGAGCGAGTGGACCCCACGGTCTGCTTTCCGTGTCGCCTCTGCCGGCTCTAGGCTTCGAGATTTGCGCAAGGATAGCTTTGGAGGATTCGACATTCAATGCCGTTCCGCCACAAGCTTAGGCCTAGCCGGAGGTCGTCACACGTTTTATTACCGATTGCCATTAAAGGATTTATCGGTTAATAAACTCGAAAGCATCTTTAAGGGGGTGGTTTAAGCCTCATTATAGAATAATATAATTTAATTAATTTAGTTATATACGGGCCTGGTACGAAAGTACTGGGCCTTTTTATTTTATATCCAAAATTCATAACATTGGATATTTAGCCCAGCGCTTAAGCTCTGGGCTTTTTTTGTGCATATTAAGGAATATAATTGACTTTAAAATTATCATTCTGGAAAACAATTGTCTACAAAATACCCTAACTCAATAGATGGACAAACCGAACTTCCGGTTTCAATTGATTTGGTGACTCCTGTTAATGCAGCTGTCGTAAATAACCTACGTGGTGCCATTATTGCAATAGAATCTGAATTGGGTTCCGACCCTTCTAGAGATTATGGGACAGTAAAGGCGCGCATTGATGCTTTAGAAGCTGGTGGTGGCGGAGGTGGCGGCAGCATAGGTCAGGTTCAAGAGACTATTGCAATTTCTACTAACGGACAGACAAGCATCACATTAGGATCCTCGCCATCTAAAGGATCCGCAGTTGAAATGTTTGTTAATGGTAATAAAGAAAATTATGGCGCTGATTATACTGTATCAGGCTTAACTGTTACATGGATTAGTACAGATTTTTCACTTCAAACTACTGACGTTGTTGAATTTTGGTATATTACAAGTGGTAGTGGTGGAGGCGGCGGCGGAAGCCAAACGCTCGCTCAAACTTTGATACTTGGAAATGTAACTGGCGGAACAAACATATCCATGACTAATGGAGATATGGTTATTGCCCCAGATGGATATTTAGATTTAAACGTTTTAAGTAGCGGGCTAAATCCAGAATTAATTAGGTTTAAAAAAGACGGATCTGATTTTTTAACGTTTAATCCAAGTGCAAGCGTTAATATGACTCTTGCTGATAATGCTGGGAACTTTAGCATACTTTATAAAAGTGGTCAGCCAACATTAAATGCTAATGGCTCATCCGTTTTTATTAAAAGCCAAATAGGCAATGGTACTGGAATAAGCGGTAATATTAATATTAATGCAAGCGATGGTGTTGGCGCTGATGGTGGAGGGGACGTTTTAATATTAGCCGGAAACAGTGTGTCAAATGTTTGTGGGGACGTTTTAATAGAAGCGGGAACTGGTACTTCCGGAGATGCTGGTAATATATATTTATCATTTGGGGTGGGAGGAACAACAAATGGGGTATTTTCTATATGGGGACCTCCGGCTGTTGGAGAAGGTCAATTTCCAATATTATATATAGATTCTAACGACTCGCCATCTTATACAAGCAGTGCTGTTTTAGGAACATTAAGTACAACATTGTATTTTAGATATACCAACTATCAAACTTCTTTAATTCATTCTAGGCCTCTTACCGAATCTGATGGCGCTACTACAATTTATACCGGTATGGATGGTATCCATGCCGGAGACGTAGGCTTAATAGGAGCATACGGAACCAGCGGTGGTGGAAAAACAATTGTTGAAGGAGGAGGCTCTGATATCGGACCAGGAGGCAATGTAATAATACAAAGCGGCTCTACTTTGAATGGAAACGGTGGCGATGTTAATATTATTACAACTAGTGGGACAGGCATATATATTGATGATGGTTATGGCGGCAATATTAATATCACTAGTGGGAATGGAAACAGCCTTGGTAACGGAGGCGATATTATCATTAATATTGGCACTGGTGGCCTAAGTGGCAATGATGGATCTTTAAAAATATATGACGGATATAACGTTCTAAAAGTACATGTTACATCTGACGGAACATTTATTAAACGAACTATAATATCACCAACTTCTCTCACAGCTAGTATTAATAATTGGGCACCAACAGACTTTAATTTTGCTGATGTTATTAGAATCGATAGCAATGCAGCATGGGATATTACTGGATTTGATGCAACAGCTGTCAACACAAGAAAAACTCTAATTTATATTGGAGCTACATCGGTCACTATAAAAAATCAAAGCGTTAGCTCTTCGGCTGCTAATAGGTTTCTTATAGCCGGAGGGGATTTGGTATTAAACCCTAACGCATCCGCCGATATTGAATATGACAGTATAACAGGCGCTTGGAGAGTTGTATAAACACAAATGGGTATTTAAATGGTTAAATCTAGACGAGAGCAAATAGCAAACACTCCGATAAACGCAAAGCTTTCTGAAGGTTTAGTGCTTAACGAGCAAAGCCCAGGTTTCGGCGCAGGACATGTGGCCGCCGGGAAAGGTATTGTTTGGATCGACAACACCACATCCCCTAATCGTTTATTGTTTACTGATGAAACTGGCGTTGATCATATATTAGGGTCGGCATCAACTTTAGAGTCTGTTTTAGCTATTGGGAATTCTACCGGAGCTTACGATATAAAAATTGTAAATGGACAATCAATTATTGGAGAACCTGGCGTAGCTAGCGATGGAGGATACGTTAATATTGTTGGAGGAGTTGGTACGGCTGGCTTTTCTGGTGGCACAACATTAATTGCTGGTGGAAATTCTTATACTGGTATCGGTGGCCTAGCTATATTGAAGGGCGGAGATCCTAATGGTGGTGAAACCGCATCACCTGCGCAAGTTGTTGCTTATGGCGGTAATGATGTTGTTGGAACCGGTGGAAATATTGATATATCAGCTGGCAGTTCTCCGGCTGCTGGAGAGGCTGTCTTTGGTGGAGGAGCAATAAACATTACGGCAGGCGATGGAATTAATGGTAATTATGGTGGTGACATAACTGTTGCAACTGGTAATGCTAATCCTTTATCTTTAACATCAACTAGTGGTGATTTTACTTTATACACTGGTGATGGTGGCATTTCGGGTGGAACAGGAAAAAGCGGGAACATTTATATTGCTACAGGCGATGGTTCTACAACAGGGGATATTTCATTTGTTACTGGTGTGTCTTCAAGTGGTAATGGAGTTAAAGTTGGTAGCATAAATTTAGAAATAGGCGATAATACATCTGGGCTTGCTGGGAATATTAATTTAAACATTAATAGTGATGATGGTTATGGAAACGGAGTTATTGATTTTCAATATAAAAGTGCTAGCACTGTAAAACACAGTCCTAATGGAGTCACAAGTTGTTTTGTTGCGGCCGGAGCTACAGCTACCGTAATTGAATACGGAACTGGCACTATTGGAGCAGGCATAGTTGAGCTTAGACAAGCGGATCAATCCACCTTAGCAACAAACATATTTTTAATTCATGCAACAAACTCATTAGACAATTCTGGCGGCACTGTTGTTGTATCAGGAGGGACCGCAGCTTCCGGTTTTAAAGGCGGTAATATTTATTTATTTGCAGCGCCAGGTAATGGTGTCGCAAATGGTGGAGATATAATTATAATATCAGGTGCCAGCGGATCCGGAGCTAGTGGAAACGGAGGCTCAATATCTATAGGAGCTAATAACGCAGCTAGTACTAATGGTGATGGAGGGGCAGCAGTAATTGCAACTGGAACTGGCGCTGGTACCGGAAATGGAGGATTACTTTCGATTTTAGCTGGAGATAGCGGAAGCGGATCTACAGGTTATGGTGGAGCATTAAGCATTACATCAGGTAACGCGAATAGTACTAACGGTGCTGGAGGCGCGCTTACCATTACATCTGGTGCCGGAACTGGAACTGGTTTAGCAGGCACGCTTAGTATAATTTCTGGAGATGGGGGAGCTTCGGCAGTTGGGGGCATACTTAATATAACTGCTGGTGTTGGTGGGGCAACCTTAACAGGAGGCGCACTTAATATAACTGCTGGAGTTGGTGGCGCAACATCAGGAGCGGGTGGCATTCTTTCCCTAAAATCCGGAACTGGTACAGGATCTGGAATAGGCGGAGCCCTTAATATAAACGCTGGTAATGGCGGTTCTACAGCAATTGGTGGCGCTCTTAATATAACAGCTGGCAGTGGCGGCGGTACTGGTATTTTATCTGGAGGAAATCTTACTATAGCTGGTGGTTCTGGAGGTTTCTCTGGAGGGGATGGAGGCATAGCACTCCTCAAAGGAGGAGTTGCAACAGGGTCAACTAGGACTGGTGGACAAGCTTCTATTTTAGGTGGACCAGGAGCTGGTACAGGCGTTGGCGGCGAAGCTATTCTGCAAGGTGGGCATGGAGGAAATGGAGGTGGTGGTGCAGCCGGAGGAAGCGCTACTATTGTTGGTGGCACTGGAGGAAACACTTCTGGTGCAGGAGGAATTGTTAATATTTCCGGCGGCATACCAACAGACGGAGATGGTGGCCCAATTTATGTTACAGGATCTGATGCTGTCGGTACAGACCGTAGTGGTGGCCTTGTTAACATTACGTCTGGTGCGGCAACAGGAACTGGTTTTGCCGGAGCTATATCAATTACAGGAGGCAATTCTGGTGTTGGAGCTACAGGCGATGGTGCATCAATAACAGTAACGGCCGGTATTGCAGCTAGTATTAATGGCAATGGTGGTAGTATAACTATCAAGCCTGGTTCCAAAACTGGTTCAGGAACTGTTGGCTCAGTGAAGCTACAAGATAGCGCTGCGGCAATTAAATTTGAAGTTAATACAGTTGGTATTGGTTTCTTTGCAAGCACACCAGTTGCTCGCCAAACATATACTGTTACTAACCCGGTAACTGATCGAAGCTTTGATACAACAACAATTACTACACAAAACTTAGCAGAAGTAGTTGGTACTATTATTGCTGATTTGCAGGCATATGGTTTAATGGCATAAACATGCTGGCTCAATGCATTACAAATTGCACTGGTAATTGTCCTTCATATTTAGCAAGAGTGGCACCTTATACAAAGTTGTTACCAATTGAAATTGTTCATAAACCAACATCAGATAAACTTTGGGTACACCGAGTTTTTTATAGGAAAGAATCTCTTGTTTTTGATTATGACGACGGAATTCATTTAGGAAAGCAAAACTTTTTTAAGCATACAATTAAACGAACAAAAATTGTTTTAGCTGGCTGCGACGCTTTAGCTGAATCGGCTTTAGACGCTGGAGCAAAAGACGTTCGTATTTGGAGAACTGGGGTTGATATAAACTCTTATGAAATAAATATTCATAAACAAAATGATCCACTGGTATGGACAGGATCCTCTTCAACGCTTCAATATTTAATAAGCATTTCTGACGTTTTGGAGCAATCTAAAATTCCAATTCGTGTTATTTGTGATTTAAAACCTATATGGAACATAAACACTGATTTTATTCCTTGGTCAAAAGAAACTCAAACATCTGGTCTTTTAGGATGTTCAATAGGTCTTGCCCCACTTATTGATAATAATTGGACTCGTTACAAATGTGCATTTAAAATTATTCAATATATGGCAGCAGGTCTACCTGTTATATCTTCTTCTATTGGGGCTAATAAGGAAATTTTTGATCAATATAAATGTCAAGGCGTCTTAGCTAAAACTAAAAAAGAATTTCTAGACGCAATTATATGGTTACAAAATGATCCACAGGAGCGCCAGCGTATGGGAATTGAAAATAGAAAAATCGCTGAACAGTTTTTCGACCATAAAGTTTTGGCCAAAATTTTATCAAAAGCTTTATATGAAAGTTGATATATGCAAATAAACGCAATACACGTAGTTAACAATAAAACAAAGTGCCCAATAGGAGGGGCAGGCATTGTTGGACAGATGTTACAAAACGCAACAAGTCATAAAATAAATTGGATCAATAATGATGTTACACAAATAAAAAAAGCTTCTATTAGTGTAGTTTATCAATTAAATAAATGGCCCTGGCTTACTATTCCTCGTATATGTCATGTTATAACTGAAGTAATTCCAGAAAGTGTTTTTATATACAAAGATCATGATATGCTAGTAACTGTTGCTGAACATACATGGAAAATGTTCAGAGATTTTGGTTACAAAACTGAGTTAATAGAAAATGTTGCAAGACCGAGTTTTTCTCCAGGAGATAAAGATGTTAAACTTATAAGAGATGTTCCAATATTAATTTATTGTGGTAATTTTAGCTCTCATAAAGGAACTGATAAATTAATAGAAGCGGTTAAGGATTTGAAATGCGAACTTTGGTTAATAGGCAAAGGAAATATAAACAAGTCTAAATATAGAAATGTTAAATTTCTTGGAATTAAAAACGAAAATGAAATAATCAAACATTTAAGGTCTGCTGATATTTTCGTTTTCCCCAGTATAACAGAAGGTATGTCACTTGCTTTATTAGAAGCAATGGCTGTTGGCCTACCGTGTATTGTTACAAACATTCAGGCAAATATAGATACGTGCAAAGATTCCGCAATTTATGTTGATAGAGATATATTGAGTTTAAGAAATGGCATAATAAAACTAATAGAATCAAAACAGTTACAAAAAGATTTATCTGGCACAGCTTTACAAATAGCGTCTACTCGTAAATATGAAATTTGGGGAGAAAGTTTTATATCAATAATTGAAAATATATTAAAATAATATAAGTAGCTTGATATATACGGGAAAGGAGCAAAACATGAACAAAAAAATATTAGTCCCTGAAACAATAGCGCTGAAAAATTTAATTAATGATCAGCCTTTATTAATGGAAGATCCTGATACAAAACAGCTTTTACAAATAAAAATATCATTTTTAACTTTTGTAGTTGGTACTCTTTTAAAGGATCCTTCTTTTGGTAAGAACGCAGTTACTGTTATGCATGCAATAGATATTAAAGATAAAATAAAATCTTGTGAACCTAATGGCTTTATTGAAATAGAGCAAGAGGCATACGATTTACTTTTAGGAACAATTAATAGTCCTGCCGCTAATTTCAACCCTGAAGTTGCCATTCAAATTGGTTCTTTTTTTAAAGCTATTTTATCGCCTGTAAATCCGGCATAACTAAGGGCTTTTTAATTAAAACCCGCCAACAGCGGGTTTTTTGTTTTGGTGGATAATATGAATATGAAAAAACTAGAAGACGCGGCAAAGTTAGCGGCTAATTCTAGGCAAAATGATAAACATTTTTTACTAGGTTGTATCGCTGAAAGACAAGATGGAACATTAGTTAAATCCACTAATGCGGAAGTGCGCACTCCTTCGGCTAGCGCTCATGCTGAAGCCCGCAGTTTACGCAAGGCTGGATTTGGAGCCATATTGTGGGTAGCCAGGGTGTTAAGAGATGGCTCATGGGCTATGGCAAAACCATGTAAACATTGTGAAACTCTAATAATAAACAAGGGTGTAAAGAAAGTATATTACACCACCGGGCCAAATTCTTGGGAATCCTGGGATCCTTGAGCAAGAGCTTTTTTAAGCTTTCCTAATTCAATCTCTGTAGATTTAACTCGATCTAACGTTAATTTATTTCCCAAAGCCTTAGCTTCGGCCATTTCGGCTTCTTCAGTTATTCGGTCACCTAGAGCCCGAAGAACAAGGTGAAGATCCGCCATTGATAGCTCCAGGACCCACGTAGGAATTAGTTTTAGTTGGCTCATGCCTCTTAGGAGACGAAGCACGCAAAACGTTACAGCGCGCCTCTGGTGGAACAACGAATAAACCAATATATCTATGCCATGTATAACAAATTATTATCAGCAGCAACTAAGTTCAATTTACTAACATTTGCAGACGCAGGCCCTCCAACTGTTGTTGGCGGAGGTGTTGGAGAGTATCAAGAATTATTAGCTGGTTATGGTACGTTTGCTAAATTTACTGGCAACAAGAATTTGTCAGGCGTAGATATTGAAGCTCAACAAATATTATTAAATAATCCTACAATAGAAAGCATCTTTGCTGCAATGGGAGATAAAGCAGGAAATGTTAATATTGGCATATCTGTTTTACCAAATTTGAATGTGCAATTTAATATATCTGGAAATCACCCTGCTGTAAAGAGTGGGGCTATATTAAAAATGTTGCAAAGCAGTGTTGCTCCACAAATGAAACAAGCTATTATTAACGCAACAAAAACAAATGCTATAATGCGTCCATCAGGGCCTATTACTTGGCAGTGGATTAATGGATTAAGTGTAGTATGACAACAAGATTCGATAATTTTTATGCAGAATTAAATAAAAAACTTCCAGGTCTCAAGATAGCATATAAAGATGAATCTTGGCTTATGAAGTTAATAAGTTATTTTTTGTTTTATAATAAAACATTTATGACTAGTTATACAACTACCATTGGCAAGACCGTATATTTTCCAAATAGAAAGTTTATACAAGATAGAGATTTTGATGCCATAGATATTTTATCTCATGAATTTGTGCATGCAAGCGATTCTGAAAGACAAGGACAAATTATATTTTCATTCTTTTATTTATTCCCACAAAGCTTATCAATATTAATGTTATTATTATTACCAATAAATATTATAGTTTCTTTATTATTATTTGTAGTATTTTTATCTCCAATGCCTGCATATTGGCGAAAACTTTATGAAGTGCGTGGATATCAAATGTCTTTATTTACTTATGCTGAGTTGATGAAAGAATTAAATTATAGCGAAGAAAAAATCAAAGAAACACTAGAGAAAGCAGCTAAAAATTTCAATCAACATTTTATAAATTCAAATTATTATTTTATGTGGCCGTTTGGTGTTGACAAAGAACTAAGTGAAACTATTGATAAAATAATTAGTGGTGATATATTCAGCGTGGATAGTTTGTACAAAGACGTACTAGAGTCTTTGCAAACATCTAGACAGATAATATATGCACCAAATTTACATAATTCACAATATAATTTATAATAAAATTTACGTTGGTAAATCTGCAAATCCGATAAAACGCTGGATTAAGCATAAGAACATAGCGCAAAGTAAAAGAAAGCGCGAAAAATTTTATTTGCATAGGGGTAGAAAATTAAGTGAGGAAAGGTGCGCCGCCAGAAAAGGCAAATTTATTGGAGAAAAGAATCCATTAGTAAAAATATCAGAAGACGTTGTTATAAGTATACGTAATAAATACAAAAATGGATTTACAAAAACTCAGCTGGCTCGTGAATATAAAGTTGGAAGAACTCAAGTCAGACGAATTATTAATAAAGAAAGTTGGAAACATATATGACAATAAACTATGATATCGGAATAATAGGAGCTGGTATTTCTGGTACGTTCGCAGCGTTAAGAGCAGCAGAGATTCATAAAGACTCAAAAGTCATATTGTTTGAATTAGGTCGTCCTCCGTCAAAAAGAAGACGACAAATAGAGGGGTTTCTAGGCTGTTTTCCCACAGGTGATGGTAAAATATACACTGGCGATATCGATAAAGTATTAGATATAGTAGATGGCAGGAAAGCAAACCCTGCGAACAAATGGGTAACAAAATGGTTTGAAGAAGTAAACCCAATGAAGATTATTAAAGACAAGCTTCCAAGCGCTGCTATTCAAAAGAAATTATCTTCTTTAAATTATGAAATTGAATTAAATAATTACGTCCAATGGAAACCTGATAGTGTCCATCAGCTATCAAGGTTAATAACAGAGGTGATTGATACTGCCGGCAATATTACATTTTCGTTTGATAATGAGGTATTCAAAATATTTAAACAAAAAGATACGTTTTTGGTAACTACAGCTGACGGAAATTATACTTGTAAAAAACTTATATTGTGTGCTGGCAGAAGCGGATGGCGTTGGACAAATAAATTATATAAAGAACTTGGAATTCTTGCAAATGACGATTTTGCAATTTATGGAATTAGAGTTGAATTGTCTGCTCAACAAATGAAAGATTTTAATAAAACTCATTGCAAATTAAAAAAGGATAATCTAGAGATTGGCCCATTTAATTGGAACGGAACTGTCATTCCAGAAGACCATGCTGATTTAGTAATATCATCATTTCGCTCTAATGAAGACAGGTGGAAAACAGACAAGGTTTCTTTTTCAATTTTAAGTAAACAATATTTTCAAAATGACGGTTGTAGACAAACTGATAGATTAGGGAAATTAGCATTCTTGTTATTTAACGATAGAATAGGCCGAGAAAAAGTAAGAAGCATTTTAAAAAACGTTGGCCAATTATCTGTATTGCCAGAATATAATTGGTTAATTCCGGTTTTAACTGAACTGACAGAAATTATTCCATCAATGCCAACAAAGGCATATTATCATTCACCTGATATACTGCCGATGGCATCTCAAGTTAGACTAGGCTCCAATTTAGAATCAGAGATTGAAAATTTATTTATCGCAGGAGAAAGTGCTGGAATACAAGGAATAGCAGCTGCTGCAATTACAGGCGCAATAGCAATGGATAGCGCTTGTAAATAAGGATTATCATGAATAAATATAATATAACTTCTGGTAGCAATACTGTTAATGAAGCAAATTCAGAAACAAACTTTAACAATTCTAAATATTTAAATCTTAATATATTAAGAACAGATCACGAGTTGTTTAAAGAAGAAGATGATATTAAACAAAAAGTTTTAAACATAAAAAGAATTAAGCTGCCAAGAAACGGAGAAGATTGGGAAATATTAGAGGACAAGAAAGTTGTTCTAACATTAAAAGGTACTAGATTTTCTAAGTCACAACGTGAATTTCTCAGAACTGTTAATGGCGTAAAGTTTCTTATGGATAGTTATAAATCTGATATCAAATCTGTTGTTAAATTTAAAAAAGCATTGCTTGCTATTAAAATAAAATGATTAAATACGAAGGTATAAAAGATAAAAACGGATATTCTTATCTTGTTATGTCAAATGAAATAAATAAGGAAGTTTGGATTCCTATTGATGCTTCTATGGCTAATATTATAGGTAAGTATATTTCCAAGATTTCAACTACGGCGTCGATACCTGTCGAGCGAAAAAACGACGAGCCATCTGAATAATAACCTTAAAGGAGGCTATTAAATGGGCTATGTCGTCTATGTTGTTGATACCGAAACTACTGGGTTGGATCCAAATAACAACGAAGTAATTGAAGTAGCTATGTGCAGGCTTTTCCTTGATATTAAAGATAGCAAAGAGGAAATTAAAACATGGCTATTGCAAGCAGTAAAGCCAGATACAATAGAGGACGCTGCTCTAAAAATTAGCGGGCACAAACGTGAGGATATCTTAAACCTATCCAAGTTTGGAAAAGAAAATTATATACATCCAAAAAAAGTTCTGCCAAATATAGAAAATTGGATTATGGAAGATAATATGGCAGTAACAGATAGGGTGATGGTTGGACAGAACGTATTGTTCGATTATAACATGTTAGAAGCTCTTTGGAAAAGACATAATGCTTACGATACCTTTCCTTTCCAGACTGGCCCTAACAAATTTACTTTAGATACAAAAGATATAGCTGTTTTAATTGATCTATGTACTGGTAAGAAACGAGAAAGATATAATCTAGGCTCTTTAGTAAAATCTTTTGGCGTAAAATCACGAAAGGCACACAGAGCGGAAGAAGATGTTATTATGACAAAAGATCTTTTGTTAATACAATTAGCGCCATTAAAAGCCGTTCTTATTGAAGCTTTTAAAAATTGTTATAACGAATGAGAATTCTCTATAGCGCAGGTAATAGAGTTGGCGCAAATAGCCAGCTATCAAGGTTTCTTCAGCACGCAGGCTCCAAACATGAGATAAAAATAGCTGCTTATTTAAAGTCAAGCGATTCTATACCACATATAGACTGGACTTTGGACGCACTACATTATAATAAACCAGCTACAGCAAATGCAGAAATGTTTAAGTTATTTGGTCATCGTGGAGTTCCTTTTGTTAATATAAATAACGTTCGTATTTTGTTACAAGAAATAGAGCAATTTGAACCAGAATTATTTATAGTGGACGGAGAACCTACGACCGCTCATATAGCTAAAAAACTTGGTATTAAATTATGGTACTACAGCCCGTTGCATTTATTAAATGGTTTAGAGTGGGAAAAAGGACAACTTAGATACATTTCTAGATTGACATCCCTGCGACATATGCTTAGATCTATGCCCGAGCCAGATGCCGCCTTTATTTATTCTCCTTTTGGAGACATAAAATTTAGACCATATTTGAAAAATGGATTTGAATGGATTCAGCCATATCATATTGATGTTGAAGAAGGACCAACAGTAATAATAAAATCAAGATCGGTCGGTATTACTTTATCAAATAGTAATATAGCTATTATTAATGATACAAATCGTTACTCCGCGTTAACTAAAATATTAAATTCAATTAATTCAAAATTTACTATAAATTTGTTTAGCCCATTTACTGATCAATACAATAATCTTTTCGTTGAAAACATTAATAATAAATTAAAATATCGAGACAAATTAACTAATGCCAAATGGTTATTTACAACTGGCGAAACCAGCTATGTTTCTGACGCTTTTTATAATTTGAAAGATATTTGTATAGCCCCAACATTAACGGATTCAGAAACATTACTTAATGCTATTTTGTGTAAAATTTATGGCATAGGCGTTGATGTTGCTCAAGTTGAACTTAGTCAAAATTTTGCAACAGAAACTATAGAAAAATCTTTCTTTAAAAAATTAAAGAAAGATTATTTAAGCGTACAAAAAAATCTCCTCCTACACGATAAGATAAATAATTTATGCAACATATAGCTTTTGATATAGGCAACGTTCTTATACATGTAAATTTTAATAAATTTTACGATGTAATGCAAAGCCATGGTCTTACTGAAGAGGAAATATCAGAGTTTATTAATGATTTAGAATATAGTTGTCATATGGGTATGTTAACACTTTGCCAAGCTCTCAGAGTTCGATTTCCAGAAATATTTGCAAATGGAAAAATGAAAAAACATTGGGGAGAAATTTTGGAAGCATGGAATGATTCTTTAACAGAGAATGATATAATGATGAACTTCGTTACTAATCTAAAAGACGAAGGCGTAAAAGTAGCATTACTAAGCAACATGGGATTAGATCACATAAATTTTATACGATCTAATTGCAATGAAGTAATAAATAAATGTATCCAACATTTTAGTTTCGAAGTCGGCTCGGCTAAACCACAAATGTTATATTATCAAAGTTTTCTTTTGAGCAATGAAGATTTTGCCGGATGTGTTTTTTTAGATGACAGAAAAGAAAATATAATAGCCGCCGCTAAGCAAAAATTTGATGCCGTTCATTTCGACCTTGATCTTTTAAAAAGACCTTCTGATATTAAAAATGCGTTATACAAGATAAAAGAAAGAATTCAAAAAGGTTGATAATCATTATGAGGTTGACAATTGATTTCAAGTGATTACATTCACTTCCGTAAATGAACGGTTTATTTTTATTACACGATGACTTAATAGCAGTATTGCGCTATTCTGTCTTTGAAGCAGTTGTTATCATACGTCCGATATTTGCTAGTAATTTAGTTTTATTAAAATTTTCAGATGAACAACATATAGAAATAACAAATTCAGTATCTATATTATCTGAAATAGATCATAATAATTTGGTTATTATTGAGAAAATTTCAAATATGAAAAACTGGAGAATTAAATTAATATTAGAAGCGCCACATATGGGAACAAAATTTATTAAGCTTTGGGATACAGGAAAGTTTAAAATTACTTGTCGAGATCATCTTAATAGATAATTTGATCATTTAATGATATTGGTTAAAAAATTTACGGAAAAAGACATACTTGAAATTTTAATACAACATGCTTCAAACAGCTTGCCAAATGAGGCGCAAGGAACACTTGAAGCAAGATTTAAAGATGATGATACTGTAGAAATTTATTTTATTCAAAGAATAATTGGAACAGAAAAATTATTATCATAATAATTATTAATTCAATATGATTGTCGAGATGCTTTTGCTTCGAAGTAATATTTTTTATGAAGCAAACTATTTTTATAAAACCTGACGATAATTTTTTATCTGAACAAATTTCCGAATCCGTAGAAGAGTTGCAAGTAGCTCTTGACAATTTAACGGATGGTGGCTACATATATGCTCTCTGCCCCTCCTGCCGCATCCCCCTCTCAACTAAAGAGCGGCAAGATTTAGAATGCAATCTTTGCAAAAATGTTTTTAAGCTAAAAGACATGTTGTACATCTATAACGATTCTCCATCCTGAAAGTAATCAAATGGAAAAAGTTCAGAAGTCCCCTATTCTAAAGGAAGGTTCGTACACTGTAGAGAGGGTGCTGGAGCTTGCCTTCTTCGACCTTACTGGTGGCAAAGCGAATACCCAAGGAACATCGAACAAGTCTTACCATATCGAGCTTCATAAGCCAAAGAGTGGTTCCAAGACTCAGATTTTTACGATGTGGGGGCCGACTGGCGGGCACCAAACAAACGAATGGCGCTACTACCCTGACCTCAGCGCGGCCGAACATGAATTCGAAGCCCTTATCAAGTCTAAGAAGAAGAAGGGTTACGGAGAAGTTGACGTAGCCCAGCGTGCTCATGGTTCCGAAGAAGCTAAGAAGATCACGAAAGCTGTTCAGTTGAAAAATGCTGATGGCTTACTGGATCCTAGCAAAAAGAAAAGCTCGCTGCACTCTGAAACGCAACGGCTTATTGGCGACCTTATGGGCGCTACAAATCAGTTCGTTATTCAAACTCTAAAATGTCCGCTCGGACAACTTACTAATGCCCAAATTGATAAAGGACGAGATGCGCTAAATGAAGCAAGAAAAATTCTTGTTTCTGCCGGGGCCGGACAGAACGGCAAAATGTCCGTTGCTCTGCCTAAGAAAGATGAATCGTTAGTTACTGATCTAACTAATGAATTCTATAGGCTCATTCCGCATAATCTTGGCCAAGGCGCTCGTGGCCAAATGACTGAACTTCTTTTAGATGATCTTGATAAGATTATCAAGAAAGAAGATGATCTTGATACTCTACTAGATGCTAAGAGCATTGGGGCGGTACTAAAAGCTGATTCCTCAGTGGATGATCAATATACTACGCTCAATGCGGACTTTAAGTTCGTAGAGCATTCTGACCCAATATTCAACTTCTTAGTTGATTACTTTTCGAATTCTGCTGTAAGGGGTCATGGATATTCTTTCTCAGGACCAAAAGCCATTAGAATAAAGAATATTTGGGGAGTAAAACGTAAAGATAAGGAAGAAAGTTATTTCCTTGAAAATACATCGGCAATTGCTAAAGAATGCGGTAAGCATTCTTTCGCAAAGGAAGCAGGAGATATCACTAAGGGCGCCCATCAATGGGAGCCCAAGAAACGTCCAGATTTAAGCCCAGAGCTTTGCAAGCTTTACAATGAAGCTAATACTTGGCTTTGCTGGCATGGCACGCGAAGTGCTAACGTTATAGGTATTACAAAACGTGGTCTTATGATTCGTCCATCTGGGGCAGTTCATACAGGCTCAATGTTTGGTGATGGCAAATACTTCGCTTGGAACTCTACTAAATCATTAAATTATACTGACGGTGGTTACTGGACTGGCGGAAATGCTCCTAGTTCAAGATTTATGTTCTTGTTAGATGTGTCTTTTGGAAACATGTATAAAGCTTCACATCCACAATTTTTCAAAGGTGCTCCTAAAGGATATCATTCTGTTTATGGTAAAGCTTCTCATTCTGGAGTTCGTAATGATGAAATGATTACTTATGATTTTAAGCCACAGGACTGCCAATCTCATATTAAATATTTATTAGAAATTTCTGGATAATATATCAATATTTGCCAATTGTGGTATGAAGTACCCGCAATTGGCAGACCCAATATGGCTTGATAATGCATATTCAAAAGAGAAAAAATCAACTACGGAAATTGCTAAAATTATTGGATGCAGTATTAGAGCAGTAGGATATTGTTTAAAAAAATTTGATATTAAGATTCGTTCTGCATCAGAAGCCTGTTTATTAGCGCCGAAAAAACAATCTAAATATTCTTTATTAAATGATCCATTATGGTTGAAAAATAATTATATTGATAATAAATTATCAACCCAACAAATTGCTAATTTAATTGGTGCAAAATCATGTAATTCTACTAGACAATTTTTGGTTAGACATAATATTAATATTAGAAATAAAAGTGATGGCCAAACAATAAATAGAAAAGATGATAATTTTATTTTAAATTTACCAGTTATTAATGGATCTTTATTAGGAGACGGATCTTTAGATATATGGAATAATAAAAGTAATATATCAATTCCTTATTTTCATAAAAAAAATATTTATTATGATCATATTCTATATGTGGCAAATAATATTTTTTTAAAAAACCCAGAATCACGAATAACACACTATATAAATCCTAAAAACGAAAAATATCAATATTTTCATATTTCATCTCTTACACACAAAACATTATTACCACTTTATAACAAATGGTATCCTGAAAAATCCAATTATAAAAAAGTAATACCAGAAGACATAGAAATAAGTTCAGAGCTTTTGTTAAATATGTTTATGGATGATGGAACATCTTTTCATAGAAGAAAAAAATCAAAAACTAAACAAATAATAATTACAATTTGTTCAGAATCTTTCACAAGAGATAATCAAGAAATGTTTTGTGAAAAAATAAATAAAAAATTTAATATTGATATAAAAACAACGCCTTGTAGCTCTGGTACTGGTTGGAGAATAAGAGTTCCACAATCTCAAACAAATCAATTTTATGAAATAATTGGCTCTTGTCCAGTACCAAGTTTATCATATAAATGGAAATAATAAATACTTTTGTAGTCGAGCGCAAAAAAAAACTATCAACTTAATTGTTGATAGTTTTTTTCATTTGGAGATAAAATATGTTGCACCCCAGAATTGGTTATACATTTGATGATGTTTTGTTAGTTCCAAAATATAGTGAGATTAAAAACAGAAAAGATGTTAATACTTCTGTAGATCTTGGTAAAGGAATTACATTAGAAATACCTATTGTTTCTGCTAACATGAAAAATGTTACAGAATTAACCATGGCTAAAAAACTAAGCACTTTAGGCGGGCTGCCTATTTTACATAGGTTTTATGATTCTATTCAAGAATATATAAATGATTATCATAAAGCGTCATATGCTTTTGATAAAATCGGCGTTTCTTTTGGCATCAATAATGTAGAAGTCATTGATGTTTTTATGAATTTAAAGGATCCTCCGAAAGTAATTTGTGTAGATGTAGCTCATGGCGATTCTAAAGGTTGCGCTCAAACAACAGAATACATTGCTAAAAAATATCCTGAAGTTTTATTAATATCCGGGAATGTCGCAACAAAAGCTGGGGCCAGAACTCTTTATAATGCCGGAGCAAATGTAATTAAGGTAGGAATTGGCCCTGGAAGTTTATGTACTACCAGACTTGAAACCGGTAACGGCGTTCCTCAATTAACTGCATTGAGCGATGTTTACGAATATTCACTTGCTCCACAACAGCAAGATTTGCTTCGGGGAACAGAGGGTTATTTAAGAAATGATGGACCTAATAGAAAGTTCAAAATCATAGCTGATGGAGGAATTAATAAAGCGGGAGATATAGTCAAAGCATTATGTTTTTCTGATGCTGTAATGCTTGGCAATCTGTTAGCTGGTACTGATGAGGCACCAGGACATGTTATAAAGGGCTTGGATGACAAGTTATATAAAGAGTATGTAGGAAGCTCAACTCATAAACAAGATCATATAGAAGGAGTTTCTGCACTTGTTCCGTATCGAGGTCCAGTAACTAATGTTATTGTGAAATTAATGCAGGGCTTGAAAAGTGGCATGTCTTATCAAAATTGTACTTCTCTAGAGGAGCTTAGGGAAGATCCGGAATTCGTTTCAATAAGTAATGCCGGTCTTATTGAAAGTAAACCTCATAGCGTTTTATTAAAATAACATAAATTTGGAAATTAAATGACAAAAAATAACAAATATGAACCTGGCGACTGGTGGAGATTATATCCTATTTTAATTGTGTTGATAGTATGGAAAAAATTTTTTGATTTAACTAAGAAGATAAAAAATGTATTCTTGTAAAATATTAAAAGACTCTGAATCGCCTACTGGCATTCGAATAACTAGCTTTGAAATAACTTTTCCAAGAATTGTTCTAGCCGAATTTAATACACATAGGGTATTCTCTAGGAATTCAGCAAGTAGCCGAGCTATCCCAGTTGAGAAAATGCTTGAGCGTGTTAAAACAGATCCTTTTATTCCTATTCATTGGGGCAAAAAACAAAAAGGAATGCAGGCTGAAACAGAACTATCTATTGATGAAATAGAAAATGCTAAATCTGAATGGTTGTACGCAAGAGATAGCGCCGTTTCTCATGCCGAAAAACTTTTATCTTTAGGGTTGCATAAACAAATAACCAATAGAATTTTAGAACCTTGGTTATGGCAAACAGTTATCGTAACATCTACCGAATGGGATAATTGGCGAGGTTTGCGCTGTAATAAAAACGCACAACCTGAAATTCAGCGTATAGCCACAATGATGGCAGAAGCTTATGACGCATCACAGCCTCAAAAATTATCTGCCGAACAATGGCATTTACCTTTAATATTTGAGGAAGGCGCGGAACTTGAGGCTTTAATAAATAAATATGGACAAGAGGGACTAGCCAGAATTTCCGTAGGTCGTTGCTGTCGCGTAAGCTACTTAACACACGATGGCAAGCGCGATCCTGAAGCAGATATCAATCTATGTGAAGATCTGCTTAAGAATGGACATATGAGCCCTTTTGAACATGTGGCATATCCAATTACAAATCCAAAAAGCAAGCTTGTTTATAATAAGCAAGGATCTTTATGGTCAGGAAATCACCGAGGGTGGATTTCTTACAGATCAACTATAGCTGGTGAAAGCATATGGAAAAATGACCTTTAATCATTATTGAATATTTAAATTTTTAATAAATTCAATGGCTTCTTCTTTGCTCATATTTGGCGTCTCAAGTAGTTTTTCTTGTAAAGCGTGTAAAATCTTACCCATTGTCGGACCTGGCTTAAAACCTAATTGCATTAAGTCATTTCCGGTAATTGGAGGCTTTACTTTCGTTCCGCCCATTTGAGATATTATTTCATCGATACGTTTAATTATAGTATCATATTTATCTCTTGTTTGTGGCTCGTGTGTGTTCTTGCCATAAGCATCTGCTATAGCCAATTCTAATGAATGTCTCCAGTCATCTTCAAGATCTTTTATAAACTTTCGTAATCCTGCATCAGATATATTAGTCATGCCATGAGGGCGCATATGTTCTTTAACAAGACGTATTACTCTCTTGCTAATATTTTTTGGAGCTTTCATTCTGTCTAAAACATATTCTGCCATTTTAGCAGAAGATTCGGCATGGCCTTCAAAAGCACGAAGCTCTCCCTCATGAGTTAGTCCGTATTTTTCTTTAAGCTTTTCAATACGCGCTTTATATTCCGGATGATCTGTAGAGTACATTTGTATAGCGCAAATATCACATTTGCCAATATCATGTAATAGAGCGGAAATGTTTCTTACAAGATAATCTTCCGCTTTATTTTTTTGTTCTTCGGTAGTCTGTTTTTTTACTAAAAATTCCAATACTTTTAAAGTATGTTCCCAGACATTTAAATCATGATGAGGATTATGTTGTTCGGTATCAAATGACACCATTCCTTTTGACAAACCAAGCTGCTTTTGCTCTTCCTCATTTAATCCAAATAATATATCTCTTAGGCCCATCTGACCTAATAGCTTGGCTGCCTCGTGTGGATTTGGACCAGTCAAAAATCCTGATTTCCATCCTTCAGGTTCTGCTTGACCGGCAAGTTCTTTCCACACACGTTCAGCACTTACTTTCGATCTGAAAGCATCTTGTACATCTTTATTATTTGCCGCTTCTAATATTTCAGGAGCAACATTAAATCCAAATTTCGAAGCAAATCTAATTGTTCGTAAAATACGTAAAGGATCATCAATAAATGTTTGTATAGGATCTATGGGAGTTCTAATTATTCCATTTTTTAAATCTTCTATACCACCAACAAAATCTTCTATTTTATCATCATTGATATTATAAAATATAGAATTGATAGTTAAATCTCTGCGCCTAGCATCTTCTTCCGGAGTTCCTGGTTCAATAGTTGGAATTCTGGATTCTGAATATGTTTCTTTCCTCAGATTAACAAAATCTATAGAAAGACCAAATATATTTATCATTGCGGTAGCTAAATGTTTGCTTTGGTCCGGATTTGCTTTTACTACAGACACTCCTTTTGTATGAATACCATGTTCGTCCATATAATTTTTAACTAGATTGGCAAATTGCTCACCACTCATGTTATTTATGGAAATGTCTATATCATGAGATTCTTTGCCAAGTAAACGATCACGCACAAAGCCTCCGGCAACTCTTAATACAGTATCGGGAGCTTTATCTTTAACAACAGCTAATAACAGATCAAATATCCTGTTTTCTGTTGGCGACTTGTTGATTTGCATAAGCTCTACCGCAACCTTTCTGAAAACAACCATTCTGGCACATCTGGCTAAGCTTCGCAACATCTTTGTCCTGTGGGCAACATGTATAATCATATGTTATATACATAAATATGGCAAAAGATGATGATAAAAATGACGCTAAAAAACGTTATGCTTATAATTTTCCAGAAAGACAAAAGTCTGCGGAAGACAAAAAACCTAAAGTTATAAAAAAAGCAGAAAAACAATTTTATACTATAGAAGTAGAGGCCTGGACTAAAAGCACTTTGAAATATAAAGTATTGGCTGAAAGTCCAGAAGAAGCTGTTGAATTAATCGATAAATCTGCGATGCTTAATCCGCCATTAACAAAAGTTAATGGAATGAAAAAAATTAGTGCTAAGGTATACAAATATGGCACTAATATGATTAAATTAATCAAGAATTTTTAAGGTCGAGCAGAGCAAAGATTTGCACATAAATATGTATGTCAAATATAATCTACTACGCACTAGATACGGAAACTACCGGCCTAGATTCAAAACAACATGAAGTTACGCAGATTTCATTAGTTAGATGTTCTGATAGACACCAGCTAGATAAATACATAAAAGCCGAACATCCAGAACGAGCCTCTGCACAAGCTCTTCAAATTACAAACAGAACCAAAGCCGATTTATTTAAAGGTGAAAGTAGACTGGCAGTAGTTGAGTTTTGCGAAAAATTTATAGAAGAGGATGGACAAACGCCAGAGCATCGCTGTATGATTGCGCACAACGCTTCATTCGATAAAAGGTTTGTTCACGCCTTGTGGCAATCGGTTAATAAAACGTTTCCAGCTCATTTGTGGCTATGCACTAAGGAATTTACCAGAAGCTATACTATAAAACATGGAATAGCCAATCCGAAACTTAATCTAAGAGCTTCATTGGAAATAGTGAACGCAAAAGCTAAGTTCGGAGAACATAACGCACTTGTCGATACTCAGAACGCCTATATACTCTGGAAGAAGTTAATGGACGATGGCGTGGACCATCTTCCACATATTAAAAGAAGCCCTCATATTTTGGAATAACAAACATGAGCATAGAGAGTTTATTTAAACAGGCCGCAGAACTATTAACAGATCACGCAATGGAAGGGTCCGATTTTAGAGAGTCTTCAATGGAAGATAGAACTAAAATAGCCGATTATATTACTAATATAATAGATGCTTATAAAAATAAGGAATTTTCCAAATTTATATCTGAGCTAATGGCATTAAAAGATTATCAGGTCAATATTTACCCAGAAGCGTTTCATCCTACATATTCTGATTTCTTTTTAGATACCAGTATGTGGGACTGGGTTTTTGATTCTGTAAATAAAGACACTCCTAACGAACATGACTGGAAAGCAGCCTCTTTTATAATAGAAGATTTAAAAGAGAGAATTGAAAACAATGAAATTTTCGGGTAATACAATGAAACAAGTAATTATCATGCGTGGCGTACCGGGATCGGGGAAAACAACTTTAACTCTATATTTAGAGGCGGAGTATGGTATGCCTGCGGTTATTTGCAGCGCTGATCATTTCTTTTATTTCGATAAACCTCACAATCCAATAAATTACAAATTCAATCCAAAATTACTAGGAGCGGCACATGATAAATGCCGCGAAAACTTCAAAGAAGCGCTAGCTAGTGGCGAAGCTTTGGTTATAGTAGATAACACTAATATAAAACTTAGAGAGTTTCAATGGTATATAAAATTTGCCACTGATTCTGGCTACAATGTTGCAGTTCATTCAATTGTTGGGTGTTCCGCTAAAGAATGCCACAAAGTTAATGTTCACGGTGTGCCGATAGAAGCAATACAAAGAATGATAGACAACTTTGTTGAAACGCCAAAAAAAGTAAACAATGTCATGATTGATGAATTTACTCATGATTTTCATGAACTAAGGAATAAAAAATATGAGCCAGATAAGAAAAATACAAAAGAAAGTAAAAGTATTCTCACAATTAAAAGAGCAATGGGCGCTTCAGAGAAAACAGCAGGGTCTCCCAACTGAGCTTGATGATCTTGTTGAAATAGGCAAAGACGAAGCGGGAGAACCAATAAAAACAACTTTACGTATTTTAATGAAGGATAAACGACGCAAAGCTAGAAATAAAAGAAAAGTTTATAGCCAAAATTATTAGTTTTATTTACTTTGCATATTTTGGCTTACAAGTATGCACAAAAATAGTCAACTGGCAATTTATGGCATGCTAGTTGCTGCCGTTATTTTTTCGTTGGATTTAATGTTTCCAACGCATGGAATAATAGCAGCTTTTTATATTATTTTAATTTTAATATCTCTTTTGTCTACAGAAACTATGCTTACTGTTTGGGCTTCATTAATAGCCTCCGTATTAATTTCATTTGGAATTTACTATAATGGTGGCTTTTCTATGCAAATTAATGAATTATTTAATAGAATATTTGCATATGTAATTATACTGTTAACGGCGATATTATCAATACAAAGAAAAGAAGTCGAAAAAGAATTAATGGATCTTAACCTTAATTTAGAGCTAAAAGTATTAGCTAGAACAGCGGCTTCGGAAAACAGATCTATACGACTAGAAAAACAAATTCTTGTACTTCAAAATTTACGCAATGATGACAAGCTTATCGCTTTCAAAGAACTAGATGACGTAATACATAGTTTGAAAGAATTAACTCATGAAGAAACAATAGAAGTATCGGAGTATATAAATGGTTGATAATAATGATGCAAGCCGTATTTTAGCAGAACAATTTGCTAAAGGCCTAGAATCAACTTCCAAGTTACTTCATGAATTGCAAACAGATGTTCACTCTGGCGCCGTTGCTATGAAAGGCGTTACCACAGAGGTATCCGCTTTGCGTGATGATGTCAAATCTTTATCCAAAATACTAAGAGATGAAAGCAGTGATCGTTCTCTCATAGGAAGATTATTATCGGCAGAAAAAAATATTGAATCCGTAAAAGAATGGATTGATGAAAATAAAAAAATGCAAAAAACAGCTGAGGCTAATAAATGGCAACTTAGAGTAGCCATTATTGCCGGTATTTTAAGTCTTACCACCACCTTAGCACAATCTTTGTTCGGACATTTCTTACACTAGAAATTTTGTTGAACAAACAAAAAAATATTGTGATATATAATCTTTATGCCCGAATAGCTTAATTTACAAAGCGGCCAGCAAATCGTTGGTTGATGGGAGTATAAGGCTCTCTTTGGGCTCCAAATCTTACAAACGACAGTTGACATTTTTTCAGTAATGGTTATGATGATCGTATGGCCATCCTGAAAAAAATATATGGTAACCAATCTTTAGCGTTGGTTGCTGATTTTTACCAATTCACCGCGCTTTATGCATTTTGGAAAGCAAACTTACACGAAACAAAAAGTTGCTTCCATATGTTTCATAGGTCCTCTCCTTTTAATGGAGGCTACGCTATTTGTGCTGGCAAAGAATATCTTGAAGACTGGATTACTGATTTCAAGATGGATTCCACGGATATCGATTATTTAGCCAGTATTGAAGGAAATGATGGCAAAAGAATTTTTCAAGATGATGGTTTCTTTAGATACCTGAGTGACTTTCGTTTTACATGCGATGTTGATGCTGTTCCAGAAGGCACAGTAGTTTTTCCGCATGAACCAATGATAAGAACCATTGGCACTGTAGCAGACGCATTGCTTATAGAATCTTTCGCTCTATGCACATTAAATTCTCAAACGCTATTTGCTACATTGGCGTCAAGAATGGTGCGGGCGGCAGGTGGCAACCCAGTACTTGATGGAGGGCTTAGACGGGCTCAGGGGCTTGATGGGGCTCTTTCTGCTACAAGAGCCTGTTACATTGGCGGAATCAAAGGAACGTCCAATACATGGGCAGGAAAGACGTTAGGCATAAAAGCCGGCGGAACAATGCAACATGCGTTCGTAATGTTTTTTGACTCTGAACTGGAAGCTTTCGAAACATATGCAAAAGCTCTGCCAAATAATTGTGTGTTTCTGGTAGATACATATGGAACAATTAGTGGAATAAAAAACGCAATTACTGCATGTGCTAAATTAAAAAATAATGGATACAAGCCAATTGGCATTCGTTTAGATTCTGGCGATCTAAATTTCTTATCGAAACGTGGACGGCAAATGCTGGATGATGCCGGACTTCATGATGTAATAATTGGCGGTAGTAACGATTTGGATGAAATGTTAATTTCATCACTTAAGTTGCAGGGGGCGACCATTGCTTCTTGGATTGTTGGTACCAAAATGATAACATCTAATAGCCAACCAGCTCTAGGCGGTGTTTATAAAATGGGAGCCATACAAAAAAATGGCGTTTGGATTCCAAAAATTAAGCTTTCTGATCAAACAATAAAAACTAGTAACCCTGGTATACTTAATGCTGTACGTTTTGAAAAAGATGGAAAATTTTGTGGTGATATGATTTATGATGAGCTTCTTTTAGATTCAAATAAAGAAGAAGTTACGGCAGTTCAGCATAACGATGCAACTAGGCAACAAAAATATAATATGAAAAAAATCAATAATTATAAAATTCTAGAGCCTTCAATCAGAAATGGCAAACTTGTTCGTATGCAACCATCTCTAAATGAAATTAGAGATTATGCACAAACACAGTTATCTAAGTTGTCTGAGGATGTAAAACAATTTAACAACCCCCAAGAATACCATTGTGGTATAGACATAGATCTTCATCATGCTAAAACTAATATGATCATCTCAACAAGTGGCGGAACAGACGCATACCATTCAACGCTTTCAAAGTAAAATAAAAATGATAACATTAATAACAGTTGATTCTCAGCGCAAATCTAGGTTTCGTGGCGCAATTATTGGTACGGCTATTGGTGATGCCTTAGGCGCTCCTACTGAAAGTATGAGCAAAGCAGAAATTGAAGCTAATCCCGCTGCAAAAATCACCGGAGATTTTATTGATCATTTCCGTACAAGAGGTGATATCATTCAAAAGCGTGGTAGCTGGACCGATGATACTCAATTAATGATTCCTTTGATTAAATCAATTACTATCAAAAATTGTATTGATCCATTCGATCAGGCTTTGCGATTAAAAGAAATTTTTGAAAGCGGAGAAGTGCTTCGTGGATGGAGTCGTTCTACTATCGCTGCTGTAGAGCGGCTAACAAAAGGTGTGCCATGGTTTAGGGCAGCTGACACATCTTTGGGGGTTGGTAATGGAGTTGCCATGCGTGCAGCTCCGCTCGGCCTCTATTTAAGCCAAATTATAGAGGAAGTTAACGCTGGCAAAAGATCTAAAAGCGAAATAAAACACTGTATCAACAGTATCATTTCTGTTGGTAAAATTACACATCATGAACTTGGTATCACAGCCGGCGTTTTACAAAGTGTGCTTATTGCTGATTTGATAAACAATAATCGTTCTAAACAAAAATTATTGGAAAATATGAACCGAGTTGAACTTGATTTTTTTGGAAATAGCAGATTTTCAGATAAACTAAAACAAGCCGTTCGTATGCGAGATATCAGTTCCATCGCATTTAATATTGGAGTTGATAGTCGTGCAGATCGCTCTTGGATTACCGCCGTGGCAGTTTTCTTTAATACACGTAAAAAACGTGATGTTGTAAATACAATGTGTGAACTTATAAAATGTGGTGGGGACACAGATACAAATGCTAGTATGTATAGCGCTTTAGTCGGCGCCAAATGGGGTCTTACAGCATTCCCGATCCGTCTCAGAAAAGAAGTAGAGAATAGTAAAGGATTGATTGATCTTGCTGATAAATTATTTGAAATAGTGGTATAAAAATGATTGCAATACAAGAATTTGCTTCTGCTTTAGAATGTTCTCCAACCGAAATATGTTTTTTACTTAGGACATGTGATGAAGATCTGAAGAGTCGTGGAGATTTCCAGTGGCCTTCTTCTGGTCTTGTTTCTGTTCCTGACTGGGACCCTAAGCCTGAATGTGGTAACGGACTGCATGGTTTGTTATCTGGAGAAGGTGACGGATCTCTTTTAAGTAAAAAGAATACAGCAAAATGGATGGTTATAGCTGTTGTTAAATCTGAAGTAGTACAAATAGATAGCAAAGTAAAAGTGCCAAAAGCATATGTAGTATTTGTAGGATCTAAGAAAGATGCTACAGACATGATTGTAAAGTTATGTCCTGGATCTGCTTGTGCTTTTGCTACGGTTACTTCAGGAGAGTACGGTCACAGTATTTCAGGATATTCCGGTCACAGTACTTCAAGAGATTACGGTCACAGTACTTCAGGATATTACGGTCGCAGTACTTCAGGATATTCCGGTCACAGTATTTCAGGAGATTTAGGTCACAGTACTTCAGGATATTCCGGTCGCAGTACTTCAGGATATTACGGTCACAGCATTTCAGGAGATTACGGTCACAGTACTTCAGGAAATTCCGGTCACAGTACTTCAGGAGAGTCCGGTCACAGTATTTCAGGAGATTGCGGTCACAGTACTTCAGGATATTACGGTCGCAGTACTTCAGGATATTCCGGTCACAGTATTTCAGGAGAGTACGGTCACAGTATTTCAGGAGATTGCGGTTATAGTATTTCAGGAGATTTAGGTCACAGTACTTCAGGATATTCCGGTCGCAGTACTTCAGGATATTACGGTCACAGCATTTCAGGAAATTTCGGTCACAGTATTTCAGGAGATTGCGGTCACAGTACTTCAGGATATTACGGTCACAGTACTTCAGGAGAGAATGGTATAGTACAGTTTGATTATCTTGAAAACGGAAGAAAGAGAATAAAAATATTATATGTAGGAGAAGACAATATTAAGGCTTGGCACATATATTTTTTGAATGATAAATTTGAGATAGAAGATAAAGGACATGGACCGAGTATTGGAATAGAGACCTGTATGAGAAAATTATGCATATAAATGAAACAACCGAATTTATAATAAATTGGATAAAAGAACAGGCCTATCAACGCAATAAAAAATCATTATTAGTTGATGTATCACCAAACAACATGGCTTGTGGCCTAGTTGCTTTTTTGTGCTTGCGTTCACTTTTGAAAGTTCATACAATATCATCTGTTCAATCGAGCTATCGTCTCAGCAATAAATTTAATATACCACATCATATTTTTTCTAATAAAGAACACGATATGCTTGGAGACTCAAATGATGACTTAAATTTTATCGGGGCTCTTGGGCTTCGGCGAGCCGCTAAACAGAACGCTTATATATATTCCGCTTCTATTGAATATGATGCCCTTATTATTGGCACTAGGTGTAAAAACGATTCGATTCTTATTAGAAATTATGATAAATTTGAACCTGTTGACATATTGCCAATTAATGATTTAACACATACTGAAGTTTACCAAATGTATAATGAGTTGGTAAAAATAGAAATTGATGATCCAGAACCATCAGAATTTACTCATGCCGAACTTGAATGGCTTGAACAATTGGATAAAAATAAAGGAATAATTACAGCAGATATAGATCCTACAAAACATCCTCTATGGTACACTTATACTTTTATACAAAAGGCCTTAATATGCAAGGCCTTTCAAATAGAAAAATTAACAAGACATAAATATAATAATAACATTCCAGTTTGTTTAATAGATAGGAAATAAATCGAGATTGTTTGCAGTTTTTAATTAAAAATTATATATGATAAATCGCGAAACTGCTATCGTCAATGTTAAAGCTTTTTTGCCACAAGACCAAGAAATAATTCAAATAATAGATATGTGTAATTTGGATCCGGAAGGCGACTCTTGGTATAAATGGTCTGATGCCAATGGTAACTACTTGCACATAAAAAATGATAAAACAGTAATTTCTAGTAAAGAATCTCCTACAAAAAAAAGAATACGAATAATAAAAGATATTCATTTTAAAGCCCCAATTGATGTTATTTCAAAAAATAGCAAATGGGCTTTAATATGTTTTGCGGAAAGTTCAGCTGGCATCCCTCAGTTTAATAATATTTTACCAGGACTTAATATAATTTTTATATGGTTTTTGGGCATTGATAATAAATTACGACTGTCCACGTTTATCCAAAATGAATGGATTGAAAATCAATCGCCATTAATAACAAGTGTTACTACGCTACGAACAATAGTAAAATATTTGAACATTGATAAATATTGTGTTGTAAAAATCACTGATATAAAAGAGCCACTATCTTCTGCTTTTACAAAAAAAGCTTGGGCAACACCATGGCCTCCAAGTAAAAACATGATATTAGATATGATGTTAACTTATCAACCACTTGCGCGCTATATTACAAACGACTGCAATTTACTAACAAAAAAGGACAATTAAAATAAATGGCTGGAGATCTTTTAGAGTTTGAAGGTATTGTTTTGAGAGCCCAGGGTAATGGTATTTTTTTAGTTAAACTAGATAGTGGTGGCGCGGAAATATCTTGTCACCTATCCGGAAAAATTAAGAAAAATTCTATTAGAATTTTAGAAGGAGATAGGGTTAAAATATCCGTATCCCCATATGATTTATCTAAAGGAATAATTACATTTAGAACTAAAGGTTAAGTTCAAATTGTTCATCTGATGTCTTGCATTCAGGACGAGGAATGCAATTGTATAATGCGCATAATTCGTTTGCATCCCATTGACTAATGCATGTCTGATAATCAGATACCGGATACATTATTGAATGTACATAAGGTATATGTTTTAATCGTAATAAATGTCCTAATTCATGTAGTATAACATTTTGAAATGTAAGAGGATCTTTTTTTTCGTTAAAAACTAATATGTTAGCAGAATTATTATTTTTTGACGGAATATAATATCCGTTATATTTTTTTACTTTTTTTATTAATTCGGGTGATAAATTAAACGGGTCTTTCTTTGACAAATACCACATAAACATTCCATTATAATTATCCAGTAATTCATAAGTTGGAATGTCTGAGTGAGATTGATTCCAAACAGGAATTATATTTATTTTGTCGTTGCTGACATAGCGCCATGATTCAATTGATCGTTCTATTGAATCGCGCTGCTGTTGGTTGAAAGACCAATCTATTTTTATATATATTGGAAACTCTTTTATTAAATCTGGAGTTATTACTTTTGGCTTATCTGGACATCCAGTAGTGACAAACAATGTTATTATAAAATATAATAAACATATTATTATCTTTCTCACCATATAATACAAAAGTATTATGTAACGCGATGCGCCAGATAAATAACTAACATTTTCAATCTGTTACGTTATTTTATTTGTATCAGTGTCATATCTATCTGTGTTACTAAAATAATTACTTACAGATTGGCTTAATGTTAGTCCAATAATGCCTCTGATATTTTGCTCTTCTTCATAAGTAAACAATGAACTTGGAGTAACTTCAGAAGCAGAATCTGGAGCCCATAATAACAGCTTATCAGCTCTTTGTTTAAACTCGTTTGTAAGTGATACAATGCCACGAGTGTATAAATTCTCAGAGGCTGTATAATAACCTGCTACCTTCAACTCATGCGAATATGCAGCAGGGTCTCCATTCATAACCTCTTGCCACGCTTTTTTATAACGGGGTCTATTAGCTACAAAATTAATATAATCTTCAGCTCCTTCTTCGGCAGTTGAATATGCACGAAAGTGGGTTTGCGGATGCGGCGGATCAAACCAACACAATTTGCCGTTAAGCAATTCATTACAACGATACATGCACCAGTCGTGCCCATCATCCTCTGTATTAAATTGAGGGTTGGCGTGACGCTTTTTAATATTGCCATAATTATAACAATGGATGGCCTTCCATCTAGCCGTCTCTAAGGCGCTTTGGCCCCATAGAAGCGCTAGAGAATCATTTGATGGATCAGTCCCAAAAAAATTTATCCAAGCAGCTTTTAAGGCTACGGCGGCCTCTCCTTGCTCTAATGTTTTAACTTCGTCTTGCATGAGTATCATACTCTCATGCAAAAATATTACCGCCACAAATTTGTGCCTGGCCGCAATCTATTAAGAACAGTATTATTATCAACCCAATGAGTTGTACTATTAACTATAGTAGCGATAAAATCAGGTCTAATAAATTTTAGTCTATTTTGAACATTATTATTATGTTCTATTTTTATATACAGACCTTCCATCAGATTTGTATTGTCAGTATTACGAAAAGCTCTATCAATATCAACGAATCTTGCTTGCTTAAGTTCATCGACAAAATTTGACTTCCACTCAGCGGATTTGAATAAAGAATTTCCTATCAAAGTCTCTATATCATTTGTATCATCTACAATGCCATTCCATAAAACGGCCACAGATGTTACTACGGTACCCATAAACATACTGTGCCTTTCCAAAGTGCTTATGTATGAATTTGTTTCTTTATCAAAGACATCAAACTCAAGAAAATAATTTGGAAGCATATCATAAAATATTGTATGCTTCATCAACATCCATTCCCCAAACATAATATATCTTTGGCCTAATATTTTAAATAAATCATTATGATGGACATTCACCCATTGCTTTAATAAATCAAATTGACGCTCATAATTTCCTTCCAAAAATCTTCCGCGACTTTGGAACAAAGGTTTTTCGTTCAAGTCGAAACTTATTCCGACTTGTGAACCATCCATTTTTTCTTCGACAACAACAAATTTTCCCTCAAGACCTTCTGTAAAATCTTTAAGATGCTGCGTTCGTGGGTATTTATAAAGTTCATTCATATTCATCAACAGGTGATAAATCCTGCTCCGGTATAGGACTGGCTTTGTTATTATCAAAATAAGAATCTAAATCAGTAGGGCAAGGAGGAGCAGGATCGAAAGGATCTGGATCCTCTGGAGAGCAATGTTTTTTTTCTTTTAAATAAATGTTAGAATTTTCCGCTTCTTTTAAAGAAGCGTTAGACGTTCTTTTTCCTTTTAAAACACGCTTCATACTATAATCTTCATTATAGTTTGTCATTTCAATCATTTTCTCTAATGACAATTTATAATCGCAATCAAAAAAACAAACAGATAAAAATAATTCTTTTATATGAGCGAATGTTAAGCCCTCTGAATCATTGGCCCAAACATCTATTTGAATATGTTTAAAATCATCATATTTGTTAATCAAATTAGAAATATATTCTTTTCTAGTTTCTAGATTTGGCGGCCCTATATAAATGCGTTTATCAAAACGACTTGGGCGATTTTTAATTCTATCAGATAGAATATTGATGTTATTAGTTGTAGCTAAAAATACAATATTTTCATATCCACTATGACCATCTAGCATATCTGTTATTGTAGATTCATAACTGTCTAACCACCCATCAATGTCTTCTATAATTACAACTACTGGGGTGTCTTTTTGAATCTGACGCAAAGAATCCATTGACTCACTAAATAAACCTGGATTGCAAAACATTATTGCAATACCATTCATCTTCACAACATCATCTATAATCATTTTAATTGCACAAGATTTGCCACTGCCTGGAGGGCCATATAATAAAATTCCTCTGCGAAACGGAAAATTATACTTGTTAAATAATTGCTTCTTTGTCCAAAAAGATTTAATCTCTGCAATTGCTTCATCTACCTGAGTGTTTTCAAATCTTATTAACTCAGATAAGTCCTGGACTTTACGTGATCTAAAGTATAACCCTTGTAAACTGTTCTTTAAATCATAAATGCCAGCAGGCAATTCTGAAAAACCATGCTCAATCCCTCTTGGAAAAAAATTGCGCTCATCGCCTGTTGTCCAATGATTACTTGCCATAAATAATATGGTTTTTACTTTTATCTGGCTCGACTTCTCATCCGCATTAATTAGCGGAAGAAGGCCGAATCGAACGGCTTGCCTTGCGGCACGCACTGGTTAGCACCCAGCCGGGCTCCCATGAACCCATCATCTTCCATATATTAATATTATAGTATAACCATAGAATGCTCGATAATTATTTAGTAGACATAATTAATTGCGCTAAAGCTTTTGAAAAAATAGCCAAAGCCAAGCCTATTTATTTATACCACGGAACTAGCGCAGATAGATTGCCAAGCATATTATCCCAAGGTTTAATTCCGAATCCAAAAGAAAGAGTGTGGCAAGAAGATCCACATGCTAGTTGGGCCAAACCATCTCGTCAATCCTTGCCGGACAGCATATATCTCACTTCAAATTTAATGACTGCTATTTCTGCTTCTTCAAATGCAAGATCTGATAAGAAAAAACATAACACTGTATTAATTATTGTCAGTGTGCAGCCTCAATCATTAGTCATGGATGAAGATGATCTTAATGTTAACGCTCTTGTTTATCAAGGTGTTAATTTAGATTCAAGTGAAAGCTTGATTTCCCAAATGTATTTTGGTCAGATAGGTTCTGGGGCTCATCCTTATAGAATTTCTGAAGATAAAAAGTTTTTGAATAATGCTCAAAAAGCATATGTGCAACACGCAATCGAAAGGATCGAATACGATTTAAAAAGTAAAAAATTACATCCCGATTTAAAAGCTCGTTTAGAACATTTGTTATCAGAGGGCTTCTTTACAGCATTAAATAGAAAGGTGGCTCATATGTCGCCAGATTATTATAAACGATTATGGGGCAATTGGGCCGATAGAGAAAATTATAATAATCCGCCAAAACAACCAACAATAGCTGAAACAGAAAAAGCATTCAAAGATTATGAAGATAAATTAACCAGAACTCTTAAAACTATGGCAACTCCAGAAAATTTGCCAGATGATAATTATAGATTTTCTGCACGAATTTTAGAACCAATTGGCTATACTAAATCTAATAAAATTGTTGCAATATTTGAACTTGTCCCAAGTGAAACAAGAAAATATGGCAATTACTTAGCTCAAATATATCCAAGAGACAAATCTATTCCAAATGAAGCTTTAGAAAAATTGGAAACAGATTGGAGAGCTAACGTAAATCGTGATGAATTCAATATTATAAATAAATGATAATTTGGTGTTATTTAAATTGCGGAGGGTAGACGAATCGAACGCCCATCTTTTCAGATCCCTTCGGGTTCAAACCGAATTGCCAACCATTCAGCGGCACCTTCCATAGAGAATTATCTTCCAAGTAATTTCTTATAACTTTTTATTTTTCCATAACATACATCATGCATTGAACCGTCTAGCTCTGTCCAATAAATTCTATCACCAGGGCTAATTTTTCCATCACATGCCGAACAACGTCCATCGTATTTAGCCATTAACCAACCATCTTTCTTTTTTGGCTTCTTCGTTCTAATATGACTTTTTTCTGCAAGTTGTGTAGATTTTGGAGGCTCTGGATCATCACGTTGATTTTTGAAAATCTCCTGGAGTTCCTTGTCCATGTCTTGCCACCATTTTTCTTTACGTATATCAAAACTACCAGCTGCAACGGAAAATATAGTAGCATATTTTAATAATTGTTTATACATGACTATTAAATGTCAATATATTCATTGTAAAATTTGTAGTATGTATAGGAGTCGAACCTATCGCTTCTTCCGTGTAAAGGAAGCCTATTCGCCGGCTTAGTCACATACCATACAGATGCGATAATGGGAATCGAACCCACTAATTAGAGCTTATGAAACTCCTGCCTCACCATTGGGCTTTATCGCAATAATATTAAATTTGCTCGATTGATTTCAACATCTCAGGAACAAAAGATGTTCTTGGCCTAATTAATGTTGTTCTAGCTGCACGAGAACGAACTTTAATTACTGAATCATTAGGACCAAACCCACCAGCGTTTAATGGGTCATCATCAAATTCATACCCATATCCTTCTTTATCATTTGTTGTTGTTTTATTTTCTGCATGAACAGAACTAGTTACTAGAATTAATATAACAGTTGTTAATAGCGCAGTTAATTTTTTCATTAATCACCTTTTTGTTAGCGCCCCTGGAGGGATTCGAACCCCCATCGTCCAAATTACGGTTAACCTGTTTAGAAGACAGGACCGATACAGAGGCAAATTTTATGCAGTCTCTCTTTGTTTTTCATTTGAATAATGCCATACAGTAGACCCTTCCATCCATGGTCTTAAAGCAATAGGCTTTGATGCTAATTGTTTATGTAATTCTTTCATGAGGTCATCGTCAAATGCGTAAGGCAAATATTGACGAGCATCTTTGTCTATATATTCTACCTGATCTTCATAATCTTTATATGCTCGTTTATAATCTTCAGGATCTTCAAAATCTGATTCTTCTGGCATTGTTGGATAATTATCCATAACGCGATCAAACAATACTTCATTGTTTTCTTGAATTTTATTTGTAATAAATTCAATTTCTGAATTACGTGTCCATAACGCTTTTATTTCTCTTATAGCTTGATCTTCTGCTATTTTTTTATCTTGTTTACTATAAGCGTCGTGACTTTTCCGTATATTTGTATTTTCTGAATCATGACGATCATTTCGTATTATATTTAAAATATTCTTCTGATACGACAATTGTAATTTCTGAACATATGTATATGTAAATTTTTTATCGTATTCATCAGCTGTTCTAATATCCTCTTCAATTGCTAATCTAATTAATGGTTCAGCCGCATACCCCATGGCTCCATAATAATTATTATTCCTGTTTGCAAACCCTTTTAAAATACTATCATACGCTGAACTAAAAGAATAGTTCGAATTACTTACTGGTATGCCATATTCATTTTCGTCCAATAATAATTTATCTAACCAATCATTGCTATGGTTATATTTAAAACTTTCGGCGGCCTCATAAATACGCTCATTTATATCATCGCCTTTTACCGCCTCTATTTTTTTACCAGATTTCATTAAGCTTTGAAACCATTCTTTAATCATTTCTTTATATTCTTTTTTCGGCTCTGAGTTGGAGTTCCCATAGATTTGGTTGAAATCTATGTTTGTTATTTCTTTTTTAGGTGATTGATAATCTGGATTTTCTTGATGTGAAGACCAGTCCCGTGGCTCAACATAAGAGTATTTCGGATTTCCTTCCATAGTAACGTGAGGCTCATTTTTCGAATCTCTAAGTGAATATATAATTGAATTTCCTGATTCAACATGTTCGCAATAGCCACCAACACAATGATTCATTTTATTGCCTTCAACTTGCAAATCATTTTCTGTTGTTATTTTCTTTATTGTCCAACCATTGAAAGCAGGATTATGCCATTTTGGACCATATACAATATTTGTTGTACCTTCTTGATATTTTTCGCCCTCTCCTAATTGCGCTTGTATTTCATGCCAATTACGAATTTGTTGAGCAACTTCCCCAATTGACATTGATAGGATAGATTCTTTAGTAACTAGGGCTCTGTACCAATCCAAAAATGATTGACGACTAAATTGAAGGTCTGCTGTAAGCAAGCCTTCGCCTAATAGGGCGTTTGCATTCGTGTCAGACACCCATCCTACGAAATTAAACCAAGCTGGAAATATTTTATAAAATTTTTCTGAATCCAGTATTGGATTATTTTTTCTTAATTTTCTTAAATTATCTAATGCCCACTGTCCAGCAGGCTCTTCATAGTACTGACCTAGCCAAAATTTAACCGCATTAATATCAAATTTATCCGCAGATTGCAATAGTTCATTAACAGCCGCCTCAAGCTCATTAACTGATTTTATATTTTTGTTTTTCTCTAAAGCAATTATACAATGGTTCATCCTATCTTTAGGCTGGCTCAAAACATATTGCTTTATCTCATCAGATACATTCAACGCAGTTAAAACATCGCTAATAGCTGCAAATTTAAATAAATCTGCACAATAAACCAAATTACTTGCGGCAATTGTCCCGGCAGGCAATATCGTTACATCTTGATTTGCTATTTTTTTAAATGATATAGCACATTTGAGCAGAGAATCATGCATGCTTAAATATGTAATAAATGATAGAATCTTATTTTTGGACGGCAGCAAGAATCGAACTTGCGATATTAGTTTTGCAGACTAATCCATTACCACTCTGGCATGTCGTCAAAATCATTGGAGCGGGTGACTGGATTCGAACCAGCGATGGATTTCTCCGTCAGTTTGGAAAACTGATGCCTTAGCCACTCGGCCACACCCGCATACAAATAAACTATATCTATGGACCAGCGTCTTTTTTTACAGGAGCACAGCCCATACCAAAGTCCGCACCACAAACATCTGACGTTGTGCAACAGGGCACTCCAGACCCCGATGACGGACAGTAAGCAGCCCTACACGTTAAACCTGCTCCTGCAATGCCTCCAAAATTTTGAACACCGCCCGTTGTAACCGTTCCTCCAGAATTAGAAACGCCCCCACTGCTTGCTCCGCTATTGCCTATCCCACCACTGCTTGCTATTCCGCCGCCTATCCCACCACTACTTATAACACTACCTCCAATGCCAGCATCAATAGCCCCAATGCCAATATAACTGCTCTCAGAAGCACAACTTAAAACCAAACCAAACACAAATGACATAAACGCAATACTTCTCATTAAATTGCTCCGAAATTTACTAGGGCCATTCATATAGCAATACATCATTATGTACACAAACGTGGCAGATCCGAGGGTCTGACCTTGTTAATTACTTACTATACAACCAGTTAATTAAAATTCTCGACTTAATTATAAAGTTATTGTAAGGTTTTTATAAAACTCTTTATTAGTTTGATTCAAATTATATCCAAAAGGATTGCAGATTATCCTAGTATCTTCAATTTTATAATCAATTGAAAAATGAGTATGTCCATGAATCCAAAAAGCAGGTTGTCTTTCAGCTATAAGACTATCCATTTCACAAACAAAATAGCAATTTGTTGGGTCTCCTTCAAACGTCTTATGTACAGACTTGAACGATGGTAAGTGATGCGTTATTACAACATCACCTTTTTTAACCTCATCATTTAAGAATTTTACATTCTTTGTATTTTCTTCAAAAACCCAAGGGTCACAATCCTCTATACAATAGAAATCGTTAATATTAGCCTTAAGTTTCAAAGATTGCTCATTCGATGGATACCAAAGAGTCGTTCCAACAAAACGAACATTATCAATTGTAACAACGCTTCTATTAAGCCAATACAAATTAGTATTATTCTTTAATACTGCCGCTACAGTTGCCTCCACAACATCATTACGTTTAACTTGATAATATTCATGATTACCATGAACATACAATACTTTCGGAAATTTACTGGCAAATTGACTTAAACATTTTTCAATGCCCGAACAAGTAGTTATATCGCCAGCTAATACTAATACATCAGTATCATTTACTTCTAACGATTCAATAAATTTAGTACCTTTATCTCTAAAAAATTCTAGATGAAGATCGCTTAGTATTCTAATTTTCATTTGAGCCTCTACTCGGAATCGAACCGAAATCACTAGATTACGAAACTAGCATGTTACCATTAACACCACAGAGGCAAATCTCTCGACTATAACGTTATATAACCAAACATGAAACCGGACACATTGTTTTCGCTTAATAAAATTGAATCATCTTTTTATGATAAACCGCCTATTGAAGCAGCTAAGCCTTTGTTAAAAAAGGCCGTATTAGATAATTATTTTTTGGATGATATTAATATAACAGACGCTTATATAAAAAATCAAACAGCTTTTATATCTATGACTTATACGCCAAAGTTTCCATTGAAATATATAAATTTCAATTTTGTTATACCAAAATAGTGGAACTTATCGGTTACGATCCGATTTCTGCTGGATGCAAACCAACGGTTTTACCCGAGTAAACTAAAGTCCCTATGATAACTTGCCCAGCCCATAATTGAGTCTTTATACGGCTTCTGCTAGTTCTGACGTTTCTTCTGCTGTATCAACGCTAGCCATTTTAACAATAGATCCTTTTTTTATAGTTAAATTAGCGATACGACTGGAGGCAGCTTTCAAATGCTGACAAACCTCATCGCAATCTTCAAACTCATTTGCTAATTCCGAAATTCTATTTGCGACTTCTTGATATGCTTCAATCATTGATACCACCTTAAGTTAAGCCAGCCGTTTCTTCTTTAATACGGGCAATGCTGTGTAGTTCGGAAGACAAATCTTTAAGAGCTTTCGCAAGTTCTAAATCTTTTTCTCTGTACTCTTCTGCCATTTGCCAAATTTTGTCCGCCGCTTCACGGAATCTATGTGCTGCGGTTGTGTTTTTCATTTCAAAGATATATTATTTTATTAGTTGTCGCTTGTTATTTTGGGATAATGACATTTGTTTTTATAGTAGGCCTTCTCGGGAACGATCCGAGAACCTTCTCCTTAAAAGGGAGTTGCTCTAACCAATTGAGCTAAAGGCCCGTGTTTTACTAATCATATCTTTCTATTTAAGAACTCTTCTTGCCCTATGTATTTACCTGTATGCCTATCCCAAAATCCCCAATCTTTTATCTTAGGACCGGATATAAATAGCGTCCACACTTTTGGAGTCAACAACTGAACTCTATGAAAATCTGTTCCACGTATATAGTTTATATTTCCTTGTAAAAACTTTCTAACATTAACATTATATCTTGGGCCTAAATCCATTTCCAGATATTTATAATTTGCGTCAAGATCATGATATAATGGAATCAATGGATGATCTGTCTCATATCTCTTTTCTTCAAGATACGAACCATCCAATATAAATGATATTGATTTGGACCATGGGTGGTCATGCAGCTCTAAATCAGGATCGCCATTATGAAAACAATGGATGTATATACTAGGCATCCATTTCAGAGGCTTCCTAAATATATAATAACGAGTTAAATATTTCTCGCCATCTTCACGAGAAACAACTCGTCTATCTAAATTAAATATGTCTACGAACTTGAGAAGGAAATTTTCTATTCTACTCATAAGGATCTCCTAAAATTAGGATTAGAAAATCCAAGAGCACTCGATAATTAGTTTAATATTATTGTGCGGGCGGCGGGATTTGAACCCGCGTTTGCAATATACCAGGCTACGATTATCCGATTTATAAGACCGGTTCGATACACCCGCGCACAGTAGGCATAATAGGATTTGAACCTATATTCACCGGTTATCAGCCGATTTCTCTAACCAGATTGAGATATATGCCCGTAAAATTTATGTTTTGTTCACTTAACTATATATCAATCTATTATCTGCTTTCTTATGTATTCTGCTTGCCACTCAATATTATCAATAACTATAAAATCATCAGTTCCATATTGAACTATTGGAGTATTTATCCAAACGTTTTTTATTTCAGTTGCCTGACGAACTTCTGTTTCTGCAATTATTATATCAAATGGTTCTAATTGAGAATTTGATGCAATCTTGTTATTAAACAGTTTTTTAATTTTTGATTTATTTAACAAAACTAGCCATAACTTTCCTGACACTGAAATACGAGATGCTACCGAAAAATCAGAAGAAATAGTGCGGGTCTCTAAGAGATCAATTGCTTTAGCGCGCCCAACTATTATCCCGTTTTTAATTAAGATAATATTTGTTTTTCGTTTTTGTGGTGGATTAATTTTATCATTTTTAATAGCAGCAGCAGGCAATGCGTTAAATAATGAAATTAATCCTAGTGATTTTATGAAACTTCTTCTAGAAAACATATTATACCTTATAAAGCATTAGATGCCTTGACAGCTTTTTCATAATCAGATTTAATCATCCGATAAAGATCGGCAGGATGATAGCCAGGCTCGAATTCTGTCTTGTTAGAAATATGAAACTTCTCTGCCTTTAAATGACAACTATAGCAAAGAGAAATTCCATTCTCTTTAACATATCCACCATTAGGCATTTCGTTCCTATCAGTTATATGATGAGCGTCCAATGGCACATTAGATACACCACATGTTACGCACTTATGTTTATCACGTTCAAAAACAACGTTACGAAAATTCTCTCTATTTTTTTTCTTTTCCGAAGACATGTGTTAATCTCTTGGCCGCAACTGTAGCTTTGGCTTTAATTTCTTCTGTCGGAAAATCGTCATCTACTTCTATTTCAATAATTTTCCGTTCACCATTAACAACGTGGCATAATCTGTTCAAAACTATTGTTTGCATTATACTTTCTTTAGTATCAGAGTCGGATTTGAACCAGTACTATCTGGCATATGAAACCAGTTAGGACGGAACAGAGTTAGTATCGTACTACTTTTTGCGGAAATGTCAAGAGCCTAAAACTTTAAAAAATCGTCTTTATTTTTAGGATCCAACATAAAATCCGTTGCAAATCTCTTTATAGCAGATATTTCATCTTTGGTTAATTTGCCGCCTTCTTGATTTGCAGCAGAAATCTCATAATTACCATCTTTCTCTTTGTAAAGATATAACCAAACCATTCTGAAATTTTTTAATATTTCAGATCGCAGTTTCTCCATCAAGGTTTTCGATCTATCGTTAATAACAAACGTTTCACTGTCACCTATCATATAGATAGGCGTTTTTATGCAGTACAAGCCTGGGTGGTGTCTGCTTTACTTATAGGTTTAATAACGCCAACTTCCCAGCGCACAAAACGTTTTATGGAAACGTTCTCGCCAATTTTGGATACCAATTCTGTCCTAAGCTGTTCAATCGTTTTTCCTGGGATAAAAACAGACTCTTGACTTAATAAACAAAATTCGCTCTTCAATTTTGTTAATTTGCCATCAAATATCTTTGCTAAAACCTGCTCTGGCTTTGGTTTAGATGAATCCATTTGTGCCCTAAAAATTGACATTTGTTTATCTTTCTCTTCATCAGATAAATCGTCAATGAACATTGGATTCATAGCTGCAATTTGTAATGCAACAACCTCACAGAACTCCTTGAATTCTTTAGACCTGGCAGCGAAATCAGTTTGGCAATTTACCTCAACCATAACGCCTATCTTATAATCATGAATATAAGAATATATTAATCCCTCATTTGTTGCTTTAATAAATAGCTCATTAGCTTTTAATTCTCCGCGTTTCTGAAGAACAATTAAAGCCTCATCTATATCACCTTTAGATTCAATAAGAGCTTTTCTACAAGCGTCAAGGCTAATGTTCGTCTTATTTCGTAATGACTTAATCGTTTCTATGCTAACAGTTTCCATCTTACACCTTCTTCGTATTTCCAATCGTTATGTGAAAACAATCATGACCATCAGGAGGTCTTGACCTTTCACTAAATTTGCTTAATCCAAATTCAATTCTTATATTATTTAAGGTTGGACTAAGAACCTGTAACCAATAATAAACCTCATCATTATAAACATAAGTAGAATATTTAAATTCTACTTCTCTACCTTCGTGTTTTCCCCAATTTTTTAATACTACAGGGTTTTCGTGCCTAACAACAGAAATATGCGGAGCATACTTTTGACGATTAAGATACCATGCTTTTGGAACTAACGACCTAGCTAATTCTACAATGCCAGGATCAACATCAACCACTAGGTAATGTTCGCTATATCTTAGTATCCCTATAGAGCTAAACCAATTCATAAACTGTCCGCAGAGAGAGACTCGAACTCTCAAACCCAGTTAAGGGTGGCAGGTTCTAAGCCTGCTGTGTATTCCAATTTCACCATTTGCGGAAAAATTTGTGCTCAGGAAGGGAGTCGCACCCTCACGCTATTTAAGCACGGTTTTTTGAGAACCGCATGTCTTCTGTTCCATCACCTGAGCAAATTTTCTTTTATAAACATATGTATTAATAGTCATATATTTATGATAAATAAAAGCGTCTACCAAATTTCTGACGAAGACTTTATTAATGCTGTAAAATCTTCTAACAATATATATCAAGCTTTACTTAAAATGGGTCTTAATGCAAGAGGAAACGCTTATTCTGTTTTTAAAAATCGTTGCAAAAAACTTAATTTAAATCTGTATGATAAAACCAATACACAAAAAACAAAAAGATTATTAATTACAAATGCACAAATTACACAAAAATGTAAATTACTTTTAAGTCGCCAAAGTGTGTTAAAATCATTTGGTTTAAATTATGGCGGAGGCAATGTACGATGGATTAATAAAAAAATAAATGATTTAAAAATAGATATTAATCATTGGACTGGGCAAGCTCATTTACGAGGCAAAACACATAATTGGACACCAAAAATACCAATGAAATCAATTTTGATAATTAATAGTAAATATACAAGTAGTTATAATTTAAAACACAGATTACTCAAAGAAGGTATTTTTCAAAATAAATGTTTTATTTGTCAAATAAACAAATGGCAAAATAAACAAATAGCATTACAATTAGATCATATAAATGGCTCACCAACAGATAACAGAATTGAGAATCTTAGGTTGCTATGTCCAAATTGTCACTCTCAAACAGAAACTTATTGCGGCAAAAATATTGGAAAAATAAACTAGTAGGTCAAAGATCGCTACGTTCTCAACATAGTGCGTCTACTAAATTTCGCCACCTATACGTTTATAATAAACTTAAACACTTCATTACCCATACAGCAAGTGATATAGCCAAAATCAAACCAAATGAATCATACCCAACACTGTATTTTACAATTCTTGGCCGCTCTTTATCACTAAGTAAATCAACTATATACACCATCGCTGATAATACATTAGTTATTAATGCAAACCATAAATATGAACTTAACATTTTTTCCTCAAATACTGTTGTTTAGTTTTTGAACAATTTCTTGCATTTTGTTTTCATCAAATGCAAGATTCATTCTTATGAAACCTGGAACTCCGAACAAACTTCCGTCCACGACTTTTATCTTAGCTTTATCAAGATTTGCTTTTGGTCCCAATTTAAACCAACCAAACATACCATTATTATTTTCTAAATCTCCAACTTCAAGAATATCAGGATTAACTTGCTTTATAATGTTCTTAGAATTACGTAAAGCTAAATTCGATTTATTTTCAAAAGCCTTAGTGTCTTCTGGATATCTTTTCATTTTTAATAAGAGATCATAAAGTAATATTTGTGGTAATACCGAAACCCCAACAGTCATAATCTCTACATACTCTTGAATCATTCGATAAAATTCAGGGTTCTTACATACTGCGTATCCTAATCTTAATCCAGATAAACCAGTTAATTTAGAAATGCTATAAATCTGAACATCACCAATTACATCTAATTTATAATTTTCCGGCAAATAAACATGACTGTAATATGCTGCATCATGAATTAATACATTTTTTTTATATTCCATTATTATTTCCAACTTCTTTAGATCATCAGAAGTAGGACAACTGCCATCAGGATTATTTGGAGCTACACAACAATAACTATCGTAACCATTAAAGTCTGATGCCAAACAATTTATATTATGTATTTCAGCTATAGGAGGAATAAGAGCCCAATATGGTTTGGGTAAATACATATCAAACTTATTCAATTTAGATAAGGCGTAAAACGCAGCCCCTAATGCTTGTTTAGCTCCATGAGTAATGACAACCGGAGCCTGATGTTTATCCTCTAACAAAGAAACTAATGGAGGATATCCAGTTGATGTTGGATAACTCAATTCGTCATATGTATAACTAAATTCCTTTTGAAGATCAAATGTATTAAGCAGAATGTCCTTGACAACATACGGCTCCCCATATGAAGCGTCAAGCCAATCTGAAGGAAGTTTATGTCTTGCTAAAAGAATATTTGTCATAGCAGGCAGCCAGTGAGTCGTCCCGGCATACTACCCTTTTCTTTTCTTTTCATACTCTTCATAACATTTATCGCACATTGTGAATATCCAGCCGATACCACGTCTACTTCCATCCTGACCACATTGTTCGCAAGTAATAGCTGACAGCCTCTCTGCTTCATGTATTGCGTCATCTATTTCTGGCGATGATAGATTAGTATAAAAGCGCAACGTTCCAAATTTTTCTTTTACTTGCGTTGCTTTTAATCTATTTTCATCATCCGGTTGTGATGCAGCAATTGCTTCTAATTTTTGAGAAAGATCATGAATTAAATTAAACCAACCTGAACCTGGGAACCCCCAACACATACAAGTTTCTTGCATGCTGGCGCCTCTATCTCTATATAAAATTGGAAATTTATCGCAAAGCTGTTTGTCTAATTCTGGTTTCATCTTTTTGTCTTTCTTTTTTATTTTTAGAATTTCTATTCTTTTTTTCTTCTTTCCGGCCTTCTTCAATCATTATAGAATGAAGTCTTTCTCTATATTCAGCCATCAAATATTCTGTTTCTACAATCTTATCATTTACAGCAGAATCATCAGTTATTTGTTTTACCCATTCAAGTGCGTCAATAAATCCTTTACAGTTTTGTATTGCATTGTCAACTATTTTACGCTCGTCTTTAATTTCATGTTTTGACATTGTATATAAATGCCAAAACTTTACTGCATCTCAGGCAAGATTCGAACTTGCAGCCAAATCTTTAGGAAAGATCCGTTCTATCCAGTTGAACTACTGAGATATAAGCATTAGGGTCAATTCTGATTATTTTCTTGTTCATCTTCTTGGCATAATCAAGACAATTTTTGGTTCCACCAGCTGATCCGTCCCAGCAACAAACCACAGTATCAGAATTATCAACCATGTATTCATTTCTTATCTGCATTTTTTTAGCAGAATATTCTCCCTCACAAACAATAGTTTTCTTTACCGCTTTATCCAAAATAGAATTGTATTCATTTTGAATATCGAAAGGCCAACGCTTCTCCTGGCCCGAGAAAGGAATTGCTGCTTCAAATGGAATGCCCAATTGGATACACACTAATGTGGCTATTTGGTCAAAACCAATGGCCATACCAGATATGCATCCTTCAGGCTTCAATTCTTTTAATATACTTTCTAACTCGGAAATAACATAGTCTTTTGCTGGATTAGATCCGTATCCAGCTCCAATTTTTCTATGTCCAGTAAATGAAACAATCATAACAGTTTTAGATCTTCTATGTTTTTTAATTGATCATTAGGAACAAAGTAAGCCGCTGGCCTATCACCATGCTCCCTTAACCACTTTTTGTTTTTAGCTTCTGCTGCTAACAGATAACCAACAACATTGTAATGAGGAGCTAAACCAGTAACATGAATAAAGATACCATCATCAGGATCATTATCTCTAACTAATAGTTCGTAATTATCTTTGCTTCTGGTCCTAACATGCAAGCTGCCAACATCAGCGCCTGTTTTGAATGTATTAACTGTTCCGGCCCAATATACATTAAGCGCTTTAGCAACAGCTAACTCTCCAGCGGCTCCTTCGATATGAACGGTCCACCCATTTTGGCCATCAAAGCCGTGCTTATCGGGTAAACCTTTCTTCAAAGCTTCCATATGTCTTTTGATACCGATATTCGCGGCCATCAAAAGCTCAGAAACTGTTAGGCTAACTTTCATAAACGTTTGCCTTTTACTAGCTTCATCGCTTGTTTTCGACTCTTTACAGTAAGATCGAATTCAACGATTTGCCAATCAGCCGGTACCAAATCAAACTGACGTAAATGACGTTTTATATTCTTTAATTCCGTCCACACCTTACCACCATCTTTTGTCCAGCCGGTAGCACCTACATCAGTAGATCTTCCGCCTAGAGAATAATGGCTGTCACTTTTTCTACGAATTTTGAAAATTGTCACTTGTCTTACCTAGTGTCTTTCTTAACTAATTAAAGTTAGTCGAGGTGGGGTGAATCGAACACCCGAAATCCTGTACCCAAAACAGGTGACCTA
>Ga0315275_10000017_pt1 | contig 138483 bp, 146 predicted proteins | sample YL17G03_0_MG_FD_205557 | JGI IMG/M metagenome (GOLD analysis project Ga0315275, IMG submission 205557) | Sediment microbial communities from Yellowstone Lake, YNP, Wyoming, USA - YL17G03_0 | ecosystem: Environmental > Aquatic > Freshwater > Lake > Sediment | place: USA: Wyoming | collected... | reverse complement strand
CACCGGGGATTTAAACAAGGCAAACATTGACATTGAGGCTGGCGAAGGCACCAAGATAACAGCAACAGAAAAAGTAAAGGCAAAATACTCATTAGAATACCTGAAAAAGATGATAGCTGGCTGCAAACTGAGCGACAAGGTCAAGATACAGTTCGCCAAGGACTATCCTCTTGAGATTGAGTACAAGGAGACCAATAAAGTCCAGCTCATGTTCATATTAGCTCCCAGAGTGGATAATGACTAACGCCTTCCCGCCACAGCCAAGACAGCATTTTTTTACATTTTTAATTCCTAAATCTTTATAAATAACCTCTTCTCAAAACGGGTTCATGCTGAAGAATAATTTTCAGGGCAAGGAGCCTGAGTGCAAGAAGATAAAGCGCAGCCTAACCTTTTCCATTATTGACGGCTCTTTCTTCAATATTATGGATGGCTTCACCACTCCTTTCATTGCGCCCTATGCCTTGTTCCTCAAGGCATCTAACCTAGTCATTTCCTTGCTTGCATCTGTGCCTGACCTGGTGGCTTCTGTGTTCCAGCTCTCAGCAATAAAAGCCAATGAGGCATTCAAGTCCAGGAAATTACTGATAGTGTTAGTGGTTTTACTTCAGGCGCTGTTCTGGCTGCCGTTGCTTTTCATACCCAAGCTGATTGAGAATGGGGCATCAGGCCTTGCTGTCCTCGGCTTCATGTGCTTAATTGCCATGCTTGGTTATTTCGTAGGCCCCCTGTGGAGAGGCATGATGGGAGACCTGGTTGCAGAGCATGAGAGAGGAAGCTTTTTCAGCAAGAGAAACCAGATAATCGCTGTTGTCGGCTTCATCTCAACCTTTGTTGCCGGTGCTGTCCTCCAGCACTATTCAACAACAAATACATTGAAAGGCTTCACCATACTCTTTATCATAGCTTTCATAGCAAGAACCTTTTCAGGCATCTTCCTTTTCTTGATGTATGAAAAGAAATCCTTTTCTGCAAAGCCTGCATACATGCGAAAGGACACTTTTACCCTGAGAAACTTCCTCAGGAACCTGAAGAAAACAGACTATGGCAAGTTCGTTCTCTTTGTATGCTTTTTCAGGATTGCAGTTTCCTTAGCAGCGCCTTTCTTTGTGGTTTATGAGCTCAGATACCTCGGGTTCACCTATATGCAGTTCACAATATTGTGCGCTGCAGAAGTCCTAGCAAGCTTCCTACTCCTGGGCGTATGGGGCAGGATGAACGATAATCAAGGAAGCAAGATGGTTATGCTTATCACAGGCTTTCTCATCCCACTGGTTCCATTGCTCTACCTGGCAAGCGCAAACTTTTATTTCCTATTAATCGTGAGCCTGCTGTCAGGAGCAGCCTGGGGAGGATTTAACCTCGCAGTGAGCAACTTCATGTTTGACGCCTCAACCCCAGAGAATAGGGTGAGGTATGTTTCTTATTTCAACCTGCTGCACGGCATTGCAATCTTCATAGGAGCAACAACAGGAGGCCTGCTGCTCAAGCTTCTAGGTGATAGTGTAAACTCAATAAAGGCATTATTCCTTATATCCGGACTTGCAAGATTAGGTGTTGCCCTCTTTCTCTTCCCAACGCTGAGAGAGATGCGCATAGTTCAGGTAAGCTTTGACAAGAGAATGTTCAACTACTCTGTCTTCATCAAACCAAGGCAGGGATTTGTAGAAGACCCATTTGACTACTACATGGCCTATGAGAAAAAGCCAACAGGGCCAAGACCGCGGCTGAAGATTGACAAGAACCTTGTTGATGACTCCGGCTACAAAGAGCCTTTTGAGGAGAAAGTCAAGGAGCACGCGAGATACCAAAACTTCATCCAAGTGATGCTGGACAATGCAAGGAAGAAGAAATAATCCTTTCTAAAAATTTATAAACAAGTCTTTTTCCCATATTCTCAAGGTGATTTTTTATGGCTAACAAAAAACTTTGTTTTTTGGAGCCCCAAAAATAATAGGTGATTTTTTATGGCTAAGAAAAAAATAACAAAGAAAACTTCAAAATCAGCAAGTAAACTTGCTGGTTCAAAAAACAAGAGTTTTTTGAAATCCACGAAAAAGAAAGTGCCCAAGCAGCTCGTTACTAAGGATATGCTCATCGGAGACATCGCTGCCAAGTATCCAAAGGCTGTTCCAATAATGTTCAAGTTCGGCATGCATTGCATTGGCTGCGGCATGACTGCTTATGAGAGCTTGGAGCAGGGCTGCTTGGCTCATGGCATGAGCAAGGAAAAGATTGACAAGATAGTTGAGGAGATTAACAAGGCTGTCAAGTAATCGCGAGGTTACATAAACTTTATAAATAATCTCCCAGTATTTTTTTAAGAGGATAAAAATGGCTAAGTACAAGATTGAACTCATCACAGAAGAGTGCACTGGCTGCGCTGCTTGCAATGCTAGCTGCCCAGAGAGCTTTGAGATGAAGGATGATGCTTCAGGCATTCCTAAGGCCAAGCCAACCAAGTCTGATGTTGATGAGTTGGGCTGTGCCATGGATGCTGCTCAGGTATGCCCTGTGAATTGTATTCACATTACTGAGACAGAAAACAACAATAAGCTAATCTGATTCTTTGATTATTTTGCAATTTAACTTTTACGTTCTTTGTTTTGTAAAATACTATTTGCAATCATATCTTTCATTATTATATTTTTGATAACGAGAATATTTATAAACAAGAACATAGCACAAGATATGGGGTTTGTCGCTATCTGACACCCTACCTATGGGGGTTTTATTATGAGGTGCCCTTTTTGTTCATACAAGGAAACTAAAGTCATAGATACAGAGGAAACCAGCGCTGGAGTAACTAGGCGCAGGAGGGAGTGCCTGAAGTGCAAGAAGCGCTTCACCACCTATGAAAGGATGGAGAATCTCAACCTTCGCGTTATCAAGAAGGATGGCAACAGGGAGATGTTTGATAGGGAAAAGGTAAGGAAGGGCATGCTGCGGGCTTGCGAGAAGCGCCCCATTTCAATAGAACAGATTGACAAGGCAGTTGAGGAGATTGAGAAGGCGCTCAAAAACAAGGGTGTGCGGGAAGTCAAGACTTCTCTCATAGGTGACCTGGTGATGAAATACCTGAAAAAGCTGGATTCTGTGGCTTATATCCGTTTTGCCTCGGTTTACAGGGCCTTTCAGGACATTGGCGAGTTTGAGAAGGAGGTGAAGCTTCTTAAGCATCTTAATCATCTTAATCATAATCATTCGGATTCAAAATCATCCAAGAGGAAGAGAGGTAAGTGAACATGAAACCCAAATTAGAAGATGAAGAGCTTGAAAAGATAAAAAAGGAACTGATCAAGAAGAAAGTCGAACTCACTGATAATGCCAAGACCGTGCTTGAAAGGCGTTATCTGATGAAGGATAATAACAACAAGCTATGTGAGACTCCTGAAGAGCTATTTGCAAGAGTGGCGATTAACATCAGCCTGGCAGACAAGAACTATGATGAGAAAGCCAACCTTAAGAAGATAGCTTCAGAATTCTATGACATTATTTCAAGCCTTGATTTCATGCCTAATTCCCCGACCCTCATGAATGCAGGCAGGCACTTGCAGCAATTATCAGCCTGCTTTGTCCTTCCAATAGATGATGACATGGGAAGCATAATGCAAACACTTTTTGATACTGTGATGGTACATAAGTCAGGAGGAGGCACAGGCTTCAGCTTCTCCAGGCTTAGGCCCAATGGCACGCGAATCAAGACCACTAACGGCACATCTCCTGGCCCGGTCTCATTCATAAGGATGTACAACAACACCACTGAAGAAGTCAAGCAAGGAGGAACAAGGCGAGGAGCCAACATGGGCATCCTGAGAGTTGATCATCCTGACATCATCAACTTCATCTATGCAAAAGAGGACAACAAGGCAATAAGCAACTTCAACCTCTCAGTTGCCATAACAGACAAGTTCATGCAGGCAGTGCACAAAGGTCAATACCATAATCTGATTAATCCACACAACAAGACGCACTACACAATGGAACAATTAGAGTCCATCCAGCACCAGACTCACAAGGATTCTGCTTCTCTCAGGCTCAGCGCTGACAACAAGAAAGTGATTGACATACACACAGGGGACGAGATAGGCGTTATCAGGGATGGCGCTGTATTGCTCAATGCCAAGAAGGTATTTGAGCTCATAGTCAAGATGGCTTGGCATAATGGAGAGCCAGGAATCGTCTTCATCGACAAGATTAACGAGCACAACCCGACGCCAGCAATTGGAGATATTGAGAGCACCAATCCTTGCGGAGAGCAGCCTCTTCTTCCCTATGAGTCCTGTAACCTAGGCTCAATCAACCTTGCTAATTTTGTGAAAAAAGAGGATGTTGACTATGAAAGGCTGGGGAAAGTGATTCATGCAACAGTGCACTTCCTTGATAATGTGATTGACATGAATAACTATCCCATAAAGCAAATAGAAAGCATGACCTTGGCGAACAGGAAGATAGGCTTGGGAGTGATGGGCTTTGCAGACATGCTCCTCCAGCTAGGCATTCCATATAATTCTGACAAGGCAATCAAGTTCGCAGAGAAGATTATGAAGTTCATTGATGAAGAGTCAAAGAAAGCCTCTGCCGAGCTTGCAAAGATAAGAGGCGTGTTTCCTAATTTCAAGGACAGCATTTATGACAAGGGCTCAAAAAACTTCAAAGGCAAAGACCTGCTGCTGCGCAATGCAACAACTACGACCATAGCGCCAACAGGAAGCATAAGCATAATCTCTAATGCCTCAAGTGGAGTCGAGCCATTGTTCGCCATTGCTTTCAAGAGGAAGAACATCCTGATGAAAGGAGATGAGTTGGTGGAGGTTAATCCTTTCTTTGAGAAGAAGCTCAAAGAGCTCAAGCTTTACTCAAAGGAATTGATGAATGAGGTCTGCGAGAAAGGTACAATACACGAGATTGGAAAAATACCATCTGAAGTAAGGAAGGTTTTTGTTACATCGCACGACATCAGCCCGGAGTATCACATCAGGATGCAGGCAACATTCCAGAAATACACTGACAATGCTGTGAGCAAGACAGTCAACTTTTCCAACAAGGCAACACAAGAGGACATAGCCCAGGTCTACGAGATGGCCCATGAGCTCAACTGCAAAGGGCTTACTGTTTACAGGGACGAAAGCAGGGATGAGCAGGTGCTCAACATAATGAGCAAGAAAGAGGAAAAAATAGAGGAGAAAAAAGCTGTTTTTGAGAAAAAGAAAAGGCCGGCAGTGACCTACGGCGCAACTAGGAAGATAAAGACAGGCTGCGGAAACTTGTATGTCACAATCAACCAGGATGAGAAAGGCGAGCTCTTTGAAGTGTTCAACCAGATGGGCAAGGCAGGAGGATGCGCAGACTCCCAGGCAGAAGCAATAGGAAGGCTTATCTCACTGGCCTTGAGGTCAGGAATTCCTCCGAAAGAGATAATCCTGGAGCTGAGAGGGATTAGCTGCCACAGGCCATTCGGGCTAGGTCCTAACAGGGTTCTGTCATGCGCAGACGCCCTGGGCAAAGCGATTGAGCAGCACGTACAAGAACTTGGGATAAGGATGCCTCCTCCTCCTCAGCAGAGCGAGCTCAGCAACTACACTAAGTCAGAAACAGAGCAAGGCTCAGGAATTGGGCAAGAGCAAGAGCCTCAGGAAGAAGTCAGGCTTACAGGTGCGTGCCCAATGTGTGGAGGTCCGCTCATGAGACTGGAAGGCTGCATCAAGTGCGCAGCTAACTGTGGCTATAGCGAGTGCGGTTGAGAATGAGAAATGATTTAGGGCTGGTTCATATATATACTGGAGATGCGCGAGGAAAGACATCAACAGCAATCGGCACTGCTGTGAGAGCAAGAGGAGCTGGATTATCAGTTCTTGTTGCTCAGCTTTTCAAGAGCGATTCCAGCGAGATTGGAGAGCTAAAAAAATTAGGAGTGAAATACATCCAATACTCTTCCCAGCACCCTTTTTTCAAGAAGTATTCTGCTACAGAGATCAAGACCGAGAAGGAGAAATGCACACTTTTCATAAAGCTCGCTTTTGAAACGGCAAGGAAAGAACAATATGACTTATTCATTCTTGACGAGGCAGGACCAGCTTTAGCTTATAATTTAGTAGATGCTCACACACTCCTGGAGCTTGTTAAGGCCAAGTCAAAGCATACAGAGTTGATAATGACAGGCAGAGGCTTTACTCCAGAATTCTTTGAGCTCGCAGATTACCTGACCGGAATGGGAGTTTCTCTCTACAAGCACCCCTATCAAAAGGGCATTCAGGCAAGAAAAGGGATTGACTACTAGAGCAGATATAACTTACATCACTAGGATTTATATATGAGTTGCAATTATCTGAATTAGCTTTTGCAAATTTTGCATAAGCAAATTTTATACACTTGAGGCTTTTGTTAGAATGATATTTTTCCTTATCCTGGGCTTTATTGACACGCTCATTGGAGCGCTCATGCTGGCGACGCATTTCGGGTTCTTGCATGAGTGGAGAATCGCTATCATGAGCTTCATCTACCTTACAGGCAAGGGGTTTATTCTTAGAGGGAGCTTCTTAAGCCTTCTGGACATACTAGCAGGGATTTATTTCATTCTTATCATGCTCGGCGTTAGAACAATCCTTGTGTACGCCTTTGCACTGGTCCTGGCCTACAAGTTGGTAGCGAGCCTGATAATGAGGGGCTAGGTTAGAACTTCGATTGCTTTTTTGAGGGTGAAGGTTTGCTGCAACGACGATTCAAACACAGAGGTGTTAATTCCCAGCCTCCTCACTTGCACTTTCAGGCTTTGAGGTGAAATTCTTCAACATTAGTTTCTTCAACGCCAGTTGATTGATTTCAAGAACTATAATGTGCCTCTTTTATAAATAGGCTGTGAAGGGATAATTCAGAGTTAAACACCACAAGCTTTTTAAATGATTATAACTCTTTTACTACTCGATGGTATATTGGCTTGATTTTGTTTACAGCCCCCCGTGGTTTTATGGTAAAGACATAGCCATAGACGTTCTCAGCGCTGTCGTGGTAATCTTAATAGGATTGTTCAGCTGCAGGAATTTCTGCATGGACAAGAAGAACAGGAGGCATCTCTTCCTCGGGGCAGCCTTTTTGATGCTCGGGTTCTCTTTTATCATCAAGATTATTACCAGCATAATATCCCACAATGAAGGCTGGCTGGCCAGGGAGTTCTGGATGTCCATCCTGGGAAGAGAAATCGTGAGGGCTAACTCCTTAGTGCCTGCATTAGGGTTCTTGTTGTTTGCCCTCCTAACATTGTTTGGCTTCTACATAATCTATGCCCTGTCATCCAAAGATGAGCTTTCAATGAACTATGTGATAATTGCCTACTTCATCCTTATCTCCACTTATTTCACCAGGTTCACTTACTTCATCCTTTACATCACCGCCTTCATCTTCCTGCTGGCTATCAGCAGGCGGTATTACATACAGTACAAGAAGAACAATTACAAGAACACGCTCTTCCTCTGCATCAGCTTTAGCATCATAACAATCAGCCAGTTCTTTTTCATCTTCACAATGTCCAATCCAACGCTTTATGTTGCCGCAGAGATAATACAGCTGATAGGTTATCTCTTTCTGCTCTACACATTTGTAATGGTGTTTAGGAATGCAAAGAAAACGAAGTAGGCTTGACATAGTGTACGACATGCTCCTCACCATTAGTAATAAGGGAGGAAAGATTAAACCGACCCATCTTATGTACAAGGCCAACCTCTCCCACACCCAGATGAAGCAGTACCTTGACGAACTCATGGCCAAGAGCCTGGTGGAAGAGCAGGAAAAAGACGAGAGAAAAATACTGGTTCTCACAGAAAAAGGATTTGCGCTCATCCAGAAGTTCAACCAGATGAGAGAGTTTGAGAAGACATTTGGCTTGTAAGTTTTTTAACTTTTTCTTAACCTTATTTTTTAAGGCGTTGAAAGTATGTCTTGACAGAATTCATCACAAGTAGCTGTGTTAGGAGGCTCGCACTCCTCGCTGCCCTCTACAAACCCGTCCCCGCATACTATTGGCCGGATATTTCCATTGCATATGCCTGTGCCAAAGATTATGTTAGCATAGCAGCCGTTTGAATCTGATCTCCATGAATTGTCAATAACCCCAGAACTCAGATGGTTGGGGTGAGACAATCCTTGGACAAGCACAGTGATGTTGACAGGCTTGTTTGTTCTTGTCCAGTTGGTGTCAAAGACATTGAATGAGAAATTAACATTGAAATTAAGCTTCATTGTTTCATAATCAACCTGTTCAAAGCTTTCCAGGCTGTAACTGAACACCTCGTAGTCCATCTGGAACGTGAGCGTCCCAAGCGCTTGCTTGAAATTCTCGTTCGTTGATAATAACTGGTTCATGCTGGTTCCTCCACCACTGCCGTCAGTCATCAAGTCAACAAGCTGTTGCCTTGTAAAAGGCGCGCTGGGCGTTAGGGCAATAAGCGCCGGTTTGGTCGCTGTCTCTATGATTCTCTCAGAATAATACCTGTCAAAGTCCCTTACAAAATGGTCCATTGATATAATCTGTGCCCTCTCAATATGGGATTGCTCATCCCTCTTGTTGATTTCAGCCCTGCTGTTAAACACGATTATAAGGAAGACCAGGAACAGGAATACTGATAATGAGTAAAAAATCCCTTTCCTATTCATCGCTATTCTCATCATTCTCTCAGCCACACCTTTGCTATGAAAATATAAGGACCCTTGCTGAAAACAAAGCCATAATTCTCATAATAGCCAGTCACTGCCCTGGCGCCCGTGATAAGCAAGTCAGTGATGGGGTCATAGGTAACATCTCCGACAACATAATGCATCCTGATGAGTTCAACACATAGCTTTGTGCTGGTTAAAGAGTAATCAGGGAAGTGCAGCGAAATGACAGCTGCGCCTCTAGTTCCATGGGGCATGTATTGGACAGGGCTACCGTCATAAACAAATAATTGCCTTGAGTCTGTTGTTGATTGATTAGCCTTGAAATAGTCACTAGCCACAAAGCTGTCTACAACATAATTCAGGTTCGGGAGCCCAGGAGGAAAGTTCTCTGCAGGCCTGAAAGGAGTGAAAGGAGTTAGCACCATGATAGCGCTCCCGTCCAGACACTGTTTAGTCTCAAGGCAAGTCAAATCAGTGCCGCAAGTATCACATCCTGATTTCTCACAATTCGGGCTCAGGCTGAGGAAATCCACAGGACAGGAATCAGAATCGCCGCCATAGGACGTTGCTATCCTCATCTTAACTGTTTCACTTGTCACGCCATTCGCAGTCACGCTGATCATATTGGGAAGAGAATCACTTATGGAAAGAGCAGAGCTGTGAGGATGAGAAATGCTGACAGCTGTGCTGGTGTCGCCATCAAAAATATCACTCAAAGGAATATTGATTGTTTCTCCGCGTCCCAATAAATAGCTTGGCGCAGGAGACACGCAATTTATAGGATTAGGTATGCAGTTTCCCCAGTCGCAGGTGTTTGGATTACAGGACCTTGTCCCTGCCAGGCCATATATTGTGCATGGTTGAGGAGTCTGCCCTTCGCTGCATATTGCTCCGCACCTGCCTGCTGTGCAGGTTGGCGTGTTCCAAGAATCATATCCGCACTGGCAAGCATTGTTACAATCACCCAACACATCAAACCTGGTTGAGAATTTCAGCCCTACGCAGCTCTCATTTTCTTGTGAACAGAACTGGTTATCTTGATTGTTGCGAGGCTCGCATTCTTCTGTTGCTTGGTTCCTTGTACCGTCACCACACACGCCTAAGGGTGTGCAACTGTTCCATTGGCATGTGTTTATGTTACAGGTTTGTATTCCCCTGACTCCGCCTCCCAGGTCGCAGTCTTGAGTGTCGTTTGCGTTGCAGATGGCTCCGCATTTTCCAGCCATACAAGTGAGAGCGCTCCAGATGTCGTCGTAGCACAGGCATTCTGCGTTGCAGGAGCCTATCATATCTGTTCTTGTCCTAATCCTCGCCCCAATGCAGCTCTCGTTTTCTTGTAAGCAGTAAGCAGGATTTTTTTGGTTATCATTAGGTTCACACTGCTCGGCCAGCTGATTCCTTGTTCCATCTCCACAATATCCCAGCGGCGTGCAGGCTCCCCAATCACAAGCTGTTAAGTCACAGTACCTTATTCCTAAACCTCCATTGCAGTATTGTGAGGGTGTTGTTGCATCGCACACTGCTCCGCAGTTTCCTGTTATGTCACAAGCTGCACTCCAAGTGTCATATTCGCACCCGCATGTTGCATTGCAATATCCGAAAGTATCTCTTGTCAATGTTTGCAGTCCTGAACAACTCTGCGTGCTTTGTGAGCAAACAGCATTGTTTATATTAGGAGGCTCGCATGTTTCTGTTCCATTAACTTTGTTGTCTCCGCAGTATAAGTTGGTCGTGCATGCATTCCAGTCGCAGGTGGTGGAATTACATGCCTGATTTCCAGGATAGCCGCCTGGAGTGGTGCAAGGCAGGTTGGCTCCTGCTGTGCAGTTAGCTCCACAATAGCCTGCTGTGCAAGTTGGTGTGTTCCATGTATTGTTGTTGCATTGGCATGTGACATTACAGTCTCCTAGTAAATCCAGTCTGGTTTCTAATTTTAACCCAATGCAGCTCTCGTTGTCTTGGTGGCAGTCAGGATTGTTCTGAAAAGGCGGATAATCGCAATCTTCTGAAGGGGTGTTTCTTGTTCCGTCGCTGCAGAACCCTAAAGGCGTGCATGGATCCCAAATGCATGTGGTAGAATTGCAGTATTGAATTCCTGGATTCGGTCCAACAAAGCAGGTTCTATTTGCGCCTTCATTGCATGTTGCTCCGCACCTGGTCGCATTGCAGACAGGCTCGCTCCAAGAATCATTGACGCAGGCGCAAACAGCATTGCAATCACCTAATAAGTCCCTTGTCCTCAAGCGCGGGGCATCGGAGCAATTAATCGGAGTTTGCGAGCAGTAGGTGTTGTTAAATGTGTTGTTGCGCTCGCATTCCTCGCCTAGCTCTCGCGGAGGACCATTACCGCAAATAATCGGGGCGCAGCTTTGGTAACTTACATTGATGCAGGACATGGTTGAAGCTTCCCAAGGATCTGATATGTTAAAGAAGAAAGTCCTCCAATAGTTTTGGTTTAAGTAAGCTGGATCAGTTGTAAAGGCTAGTCGCCTAAGGCTATTATAATCGCTATTCAAGATAAAATAAGAGCCTCCTGTTGATTCAATGGAGTAATCATAAGTCCAAGTCAAGGTGTTCAAGGCGTCATTCGCATCGCTAACCATTGTGCCATCATCCATATTTACTTCTCTTTGCGTTTGCGGGCAAGTTATGAGCTCAAAGCGGCAGTTGCCAATAGGAGGGTAATTACCTTCAGGTGGCACATTTATCTCTATGTATAAGTCAGATAGGTTAAGCATGCCTACTGTGCTTGAATACACAGAAAACTGGATGTCGCAAGGATCTGTTGAGCACACTGCAAGGTTTTGCTGAACCAGACTCCTGAAATCACTACAAGATGCAGACGGGTCACCACAACTATTGAGATTCCAAAGTGAATTGCCCGAAAAAGGTATTGGATAGCTCCATCCGGTGATGCTTGCAGGCGAGGTTGAGCTTATGATTGGTGTGGGAAAGTCCTGCACATCTATCATCTGGGCAATCTGATTGTAAATGTCTTGAAGAGTTTGAGCATCTGGTGCATTAAAGCTTTGCCCTCCAGTAATCCCTGAGATTTGGTCCATCAAATCGCAATCAGCAGTGCTCTGGTCAGAGTAATCAGAGCCGCACTCACCAAAGGATATTCCAAAGATTACTATGTTATTCTGGGCGCATTGTTGTGCTATGCTTGTTACATAAGCAGCAGCTTGACCACCAGAGCCATAGCTATCACCGCATGAACCGCTTTGAATGCAGTTCGCCCAGCCATCTGTCATTACTAGCATGTATTTCCTTGGTGGACTTTGAGCTCGAGTGCTCAGAAGCTCAGTCATAGCTAATTGCATTCCTCTTCCCATTGCAGTCCAGCCATTGGCGGCATAAGCATTTATGCGTTGAACAAGCGTTGCTCTGTTATTTGTTAGCTGTTGATCTAGAGCTGCAGTAGTATAATAATGAGCAAGCCCTACATGAATATAATTCAGGTTGACATTGTCCAAAAAACTTATATCTGCTGCTTTTGCATCATTAATTTTACACGGAGTTTCTCCTGGATTAGCAGACCCACCAGGGCAGTTGTCATCCATGCTCCCAGACGTGTCTGTTACGAGTATGACATCTGCCGGAACGCCCTTCTGTCCTGTCGTGGTGAAGCCCTGTATTCTCATTCGGGCCTCTGTTATGGTTCCGTTCGGTACCCTGATAAAGAAGCTCTTGGTCGTGTATTCTTGTTGGAATAAAAAGCCCACTCTGTTGACATTGTTATTAAAAAATGTTACCTGAGCATAAACTATTGTGGAAAATATTAAGAGCAAGACTACAAAAAACAACGCTTTCTTTATTGCGCTTGTTCTCTTTATTTTTTCTATAACTTTTCCTATTCTCTTATTCATTTTGTTTTCAGCTCAGCCTATTCCGAAACAACCGCTCCTAATCTTATCATCTTTTATAGCAACACAAAGATTATATCCTTTCTTATCGCTTGCATCATAATACAACTGGTCCAAGCATTTAGTTTTTTCGGCCACACTTAGTTTTTCACAGCCTTCTTTTTGTTGTTTAAATTCAGCATCGTTAGTCAGGTAATATAGCTCATAGCATTTTATTTTCTCATTTTCGTTTTCAGTTATATAGCATTTATACAAATACTCTGCAATGATAAGCGCCTTGTCCTCGCCAATCTCAGGCGGCACGTCCTGACGCTTGCCTGTGATGATGTCCATCTTTATCTGCTCAAGGTTGGCTGGGCTGGGTGCTGGGTTTGAGCCTGCCTCCTTTTCGTTGACGTTCAAGGAAGGCGTGCTGTTTGTGTCTTTTTTGAGTATTGTAAGTATAACGCACATTATGATGAAGAATATTATGAACACGAATATTAGCCATTTCATAAAAGGAAGCTTTCCTTTTTGCACCTGGGTGGATGGGATGGCTTGCGCTTCTTGTTTCACTTCTGGTTTTGGCTGTGTTGATTGTGTTTCTTCCATTTTGAAATCCTTCTTATTTCATGGGCATCCGTTGGGGTAACATTCTGTATTGTATAATTCCAGGGTGTTGCGGTACACGCTGCTCCAGTATAGAACAGCGAATCCGAACCTTTTCTCGTCTATAACGTTCTTTTTCACGAATATCTCCCTGATAACATCTCTTACATTGCTTCCTGGGAAGCTTCCTGTCTCTATTACTTCGCTCATCATTGAGAGCAGGTCAGCGTTTGTGTCCAGAATCTTTCTGCTGCATACTATCTGTGTGAGATTGGCATAATTAGGACAGTCGCAGCCTTCTGATTCTAGTACTCCTGGATTGATGCAGAGGTCAATAATCTTGGTGTAGGATAAAACCCCGATTATGTCCTCGGATAATTGCTCTGTGAAGTAGATGTTCCTGTTGCCTGCAAAGAAGTGGTAGAACAAGATGGCTATGCCTACTATGAGTATGATTATTGCGATTGTCAAGTCCAAAGTGAACATGTATGCTTTCTTATTCATCTTGCTCATTTTTTGCATATCACCAGGTTCATCTGAACTATTCTATTATTATTGGTTGGGCTTCCTTCATCAAATAGCACTGGCTTGAAAATAGAAATGGTCTGCTTGTAACTACTGCAGGGATCAGTTGAAGCCACACTGGCAATCACGCTCGCGCAGGACCCTGATTTTACCATGCCAAGCGCTGTTGCGCCGCCCAGGCTGATGAGCTGGTTATTGTTGTCTGTTAAGTACAAGCAAACATCATAGGCTGCTGCATCAAGCCCTATGCCATGAGCTGCGCCAATAGTGCCGACTACATACTCATCAATGCTTCCAGTGCTCGTGATGGCAGAGGCAAACGAGTTTAATTTTTCCTCGTTCACTCGGTAATCCCTGAAAAAATCCCTGTTCTGCGTGGCATTGTACTGGAGGTTGTTCTCCAGGTTGGCAAAAACATACTCCAGCTCGAACTCTTGTTTCTTCTCTATTCCTTGGCTTAGGAGAAACAAGCCTATGAAGACTGCGATGAACAGCAAGAAGACTATCAGGCTGGTGCTGAAGTCAAAGGTTATTATCTGGGCTTTCTTTGCCTTTGTTATTGATGATTTCATTCTTTTTTCACTATTCTCTTTGTATGGACAACACATTGTTGATTTTTCTGATAGTAAGATTGTATTGGTTGATGTTACCGCTCACTCTGCCATCAATTTTTGGCAGGAAAGCCCTGGCCAGGGATTCGTTGTTTATGCCATTGCTTATTACTAGGATGTTATCAGTCCCTCCTGTGATGTTCACCAGGATGTCAATATTGTTAATCCGCTTGGGAAGGGCCATCTTGGACTCAAAATCAGTCTCAGAAAGCGAAGCAGTTATTACCTTGACCTTGATGTCCTGGGCGAGGTTTTCAGCCAAGCCTTTGGTAGAAGTGGCCCTGTCCACCATGCTTGGGAAAAGGCTGGCCAATACCAGGAAGATGAAGAGTACAAAGACAAATAATACCACGAATTCAAAAGATATCTGTGATTTCTTCATTCTAATCAATAAGAGGGCTGATTGAGACTCTTACCTCTGTGTTTGGAGGGTTAAAATACCTGGTCTCTATCTTGTATCTTTTCTTGCCAGGCTTTATTGCTGAGCTGTTGAAGCTGTAAAAGTCGCAAAGGTTTGATGAGCATTCATTCACATAGCTGCTGATATCAACGCCACTAGGATTATGTGCAACATAGGACGAGATGTTAGACATCAAGGGGACTGATGTGGGAAAGAAATACTTGCTCTGCTCCTTCCCATCATTGATGATGATGCCGACATAATAATATTTTGTCCCGGACTTATCAATTTCGAGCAGAAAGATTCTCTCAACGTTCTGAGGCACCTCATACTCTACAATCTTCTTGGAATACAAGCCTAGGTAGTACATCTGCTTTGCACTATCCACTAAGCCATTGCCTAAATCAACTATCTTCTGGGTGTTGACAGTGCCATACACGCCCTTGTTGGCTAGTGAGGAGAGAAAGAAGACAGCAGGCACGACCAGCATCAGCAGCACAAATCCAGTCAGAATAAGATACTCTATTGATACCTGTCCTTTTCCCTGCATGTATAACTACCTCTTTTTTACTCCACCCTCATCCATTATAAAAATAAATAAAAAATAATAAAATAAAAAATTTAAGATGACTTGACCCTAATTGAGCCTGTTGCTTCCTGGGTGATTGCCCCGCCCTTGAATTTGTAGGATGTTGTCAGGCTTCCTCTTAAGAGCTTGCCGGCCTTGCCTGTGGCGGATGGTATGTCAACGCTTGCAATCTCTCCAGGTGCTAATGCCTTGGAGTCACTAATGTCATCCGTTCCAATTTTGCCAGTGCCTGATGCTGGACTAAACATTACACCTGCGTTATCTGTGACACTAACGCTCAGAAGGCTTATTGGCTTTTGTCCAATGTTCCTTATACCAAGCTTTAACCCGCCCGCTTGTGAGAACGACATCTCCTCGCACTTAAGGTCTCCTGTACCGCCAAGGTCGCACTTGTCTGGAAGATAGCTTCCAAGGTCTATTATGTTAAAATACAACAACCCTCCAATCACTGAAAGGGCGACCAAGATTATCAGACCGTAGATAATCATGGTCTCTATAGAAAGCTGGGCTCTCTTATTCATCATTTTTCACGCACCTCTCTGTTATTTTTTTCTTAATAGTTGAATAATAGTCATTCCTGATAGTCTATATATATAAAAATTTCGATAATTAAGGGGAATTTGTCAAAATAAGTCCTGTACGCTTATCTTCTGAGAACAATCGCGCCTGATGAGCAGTCATAGTTGGCAGTTACTAGGGCAATTATGTCAAGGTTCCTTAATTTTGGGTTCTTTAAGGCTGAATGCAGATTATATAATATGTCTGCCTGGCCCAGGTGCCCTTTTTCTGATGAAGTATTATAGATCTTGTCAGTGCGAATATTGAGCTTTTTGATTAATAGCTCTGTTTCCTTTAGTGAGAGCTGGGTCTTGATGAAGTGGCTTATGTCACCAACATCAAGGTTGATGGATTTCATGCAGGAAGCAATAACGCGATAGGAGTTCTCCACCCACCTGTCGGTGAGCTTGGAAAGCTTTTGTTTTTTCCCAATGTTTTTAACAACAACAACAGTGTGCTTTAGCTTATCAAACATCTTTCTGAGCTTGCCATCCTTTCCAAGGCTTTCAGCCAGGAGCTCATCAATAAAGCTGGTGTCATGGTCAATCACAAAGTCCGAGGTAAGTATCTTATTGTTGGGTGCGTCCTTGCTCAGGACAATGGCTGCTGCCCCATCGCCAAATACCATGTTCTTAAACCTGGCTGAGCCTCCTCCAAATAGGTATATTTCGTCAAATTCCTGGGCAGCCACAATGATGGCGTTGTTAATGTCAAAATTGTTCTTAATAAGGTCATTGGCAATCTGGATGCCCAGAAGTCCACCTATGAGTCCACCTTCAACGTCAAAGCCATATGCCTCTGTGGCTTTAATCTCCTCAATTATCTGCGATGAGAGTGGCCTTGCGTTTTTTTGCCTTGTAAGCCCCTTGCAGAATATTACCAGGTTGATGTCTTGTGCCTTGAGCTGGGAGTCCTTTAGGGCTTCCTGCACTGCCTTGGTGGCCATGAAGAGCTCGCCCTCGTTCGGCCCTGCCAGGTGTATGCTTTTTATGCCATGGTCCTTGAGGAGCTCAGAATAATTAAGGCGGTATTTGTGAGCAAGCTCCTTCACTTCTATCTGCTGTTTGGGAAAATAAGCTCCGCTCCCCTTGATTCCGACCATGCTGGATGTAGGCATTAAATTATCCCTCTTTGGCTTACTATAAAAATTTTCTTATTTGCTTGACATGATAAAGCGGTTATGAAACCTTGAATATAGAGAAGAAATATTTGAACAAGAACAAGAAGCCCTGGTGAGCGATGACAGAGCCTCCTGCAAAAAATATTACCTGCTTATAGCCATCTTTCACGCTCCCTGTCTTTATTATTGAGATAATCATTGCAGTGCAAATAGAGATTAACAACAATGCCAGCGTTGAGAACAGCAGGAAATGTGCGTCATTCACCCTCACAGCGTTTATCGGTATAGGTAACACAACGCTTGTTGACACGTCAGTAATCTTGCCAGTGATTGACCTGACAAGATCTATTAAGTAGTAAGACAAGGCGAACATTGCAGGAGCGATTATTATGGTGACGACAGACAAGAATATCCTGTAGCTCGTCACGCTCGCAACCACCTTTTCCTTCAAATACCTTATGACTTTGAGATTCTCGTAAACCCTGTCAACCAGCTGCGAGGTCGAGGTTCCTTTTTTCCAGCTCGTGACAATGAGGTCAAATGTCTCATTGATAACGTCAGAATCAAAGCTGTCTGTGAATTCCTTGATTGCAGTTTCCACTCCCATGCCCAGCCTGATTTTCTTGCACACCCTCTGAATCTCCTGCGTGAGGTAGCCGAACTCCTTTTCAGTGGAGTTCTCAAGCGCCTCGTCAAGGTTCTGTCCTGACTTGAGGTTAAGCGCAAACTCCGAGAGGAACTCAGGGAATGCTTCCTCCATTTTCCTTACCTTATGATAAATCTTTGCTTCTAGGTAAAGCTTGTACAAAAGAGTGGCGATTAGCAGAAGCACAATGAATATGATGGGGATCATGACTATTGAGGCCAGGATCATAATTATGATGTTGGCATTGGCGAATATTTTTGTCGTCATGAGAAAAATGTCAATGCCTATGGCTAAAACAAAAAGAATCAGGGCCATTATTCCGTATGAGAAATAGGGCACTTCCTCGATGCTGGCCCTTTCCAGGCTCTTCATCACGTCTTTCCTGTACTTCTTCGGGATTACCCCGTCGCCAAGGCTCTCTACCCATGTTCTTATAGTATTATCTGAAGCAGCTGGCTTCTGAGCAGTGGCAAGGGATTTCATAGTTTCACCAAGGGCCTCGTGCTTTTGAATATCCTGATAAAGAACAGCTGCAACAGCAATATGAGGATGAGCAAGATGAAGAGCGTCGGGAAGAATTCCACCTTGATTCCCAGGACAGATAGGATGAGCACCAGTCCTACTACGCCTATTGCGGGAAGGATAGTGCCGAAAATCATGTAGAACATGGAGAGGGGGTTGAGCTTTTTCTCGTACTGCTCAATCTCAATGACCTTTCTCTGGGATAATTCCTGGAGAGTCTCCAAGAGGTTCTTCTGGATGTCAGTCCCTGTTTTCAATGATTTCTTGATAGGCTCTAGGACTAGGCGGAAGCTGTCACTCGGAGTATAGGTGATGGCGTCCTCTATGGCGAGCTCGACGTTCTTGCCCAGATAGATTTCTGACGCTATCTTACCAAAGTACTTGCTCGACTTGGCTTTGGTGTAGGACACACTCTCCAATGCAGTGATAAGAGAGTTGCCTGACTCAAGAAGGGTAAGGAGCATCCTGCTGGGAATGAATATGTCGCTCTCAATCTCCTGCCTCACCTTATTGATATTCAGCTTTGGGATGCTTTCACACACCAAGAAGAACACTATGAAAAAAAAAACAAAGACAGGCACTATCCATATGAAAAGCTTGTACTTGGCCAGTATCAAAAAAGCCACTAGTGAGAAATTAAATGCAAATATCAAAGACAGGACAAGGCACTTGTTTATGAATGTGGATATGTCCACCTCCATCTGCGCCATTCTCAGATTTTCCTTAAGCCTAGGAAATATCTTGTTGATTAATTCATCAGATTTATCCTGTATTTTTATCACCACTGAACAGCTTCTTCATTAAGTAATCCTTGTTGATGTAGTAGTAGCTTATCATCAGCGCTATTTCCTCGTTGTTGGTTATCTTGTTCTCCACTATGTATTTCAGAATCTTTATCTTGTCATTAATCTCTTTGTCAACCTCGTCCTTGCCCAAGCCTGCGAACAGCTCAATGGTCTTGTAGAACATGATGGGCTCCTTGATTTTCATGAGCTTGTCAATCTTGAAGCTGTAGTTGAACAACAGGTTGTAGTCCCCGTTTTCCAAGACTTCAGCCACCTGGAATGTTCGCCTAGTGTTGGTTCTCCTGTTCCTATTCTGGACGAAAATCAGGTCAACAGCAGCCAGCAAGCTCTTGGCTATGCCAATGGGCTCGGTTGTCAGCCTGATGATGGCCTCATTCACAGTGTTGGCGTGCAGGGTTGCGTAGACAGAGTGTCCTGTGTGCATTGCCTCGAACAAGACTTCTGCTTCCTTCTTTCTCCTGATTTCTCCTACAATAATCCTGTCCGGCCTCATCCTGAGTGAGTTGACAATCAGGTCCAGCATGGAGATTTCTCCCTTGCCCTCTGGGTTGGGAAGCCTGGTTTCCATTGGCACCCAGTGCAGTGTCCTGGGCAGCCTGATTTCCCTTGTGTCTTCTATGCTCACAATCCTCTGGTTTGGAGGGATGAATATGCTGAAAACATTCAGGGTTGAGGTCTTACCAGAGCCTGTTCCTCCGACGATAAGGATGGAGAGCTCGTATTGGATGGCAGTCCATACCATTGCTGCGGTGTAATAGTCAATGGTGTTGTTTATGATGAAGTCAGTTATTGACCACGGCGATTCTGCGAACTTCCTTATAGTGATGGTGTTTCCCTTGGTGGTTATGGGAGCGAGGGTAGCATTTACTCTGTCGCCAGTCTTTAAGTGGGCGTCCATCAATGGAGTCAGGGTGGTTATCATCTTGTCAACATTCCTGCCTGCAAGTGTTGAGTAGTGCAGTATCTCTGCCTCGTCATCAATGATTATATTAGTCTCCATCCAGCCGTATTTCTTATGATACACCCATATGGGCTCAAAGGCATTATTGATGACGACTTCCTCCAGGTGTTTGTCTTTCAGCAAGAATTCGAGTTCTCCCATTCCCAGGCTTGTCAAGACGATATAATCGCTGAATATGTGCATCCTGTCTTCGGTTAGGTCTGGGAATACCTCTTCCATGATGGTCAGAATCTTTTTCTTGTACTCCTGCCTGACAAGCTTCTCTTCCTCGTGGGTCTTGAAGACCACATTGAAGGTAATCCTGCTTATGACCTCATCTTTTATCTTGTCAATCACAGCCTTTGTCACATCGCTAACTCTAAGAAGAGAGATCATGTAGAAAGGCACAGGCTCTAGCTCTTGCTTTACAATCTCAACCTCGACAACCATTCTTTCCACGTCTATATTATAGCTGTCAATCTTGGTTATGGGGTCTGTGATTTTCTTGTCAAAGCTCTTCATGAAATTCTCAATGTAGTACTTACGGACATTTGCATAAATCTGATTGGTTTCAGTGTCTTCCTTGTGCTTTAGATATTTGTACAAGTCATAGATTAGCTTGTTCGCGCCCTTGACATTCTGGAAGCTCTTGAAGAACTTGAGCTTATTGATTAGCTCGGTCTCATCCAGGTGCTTGAACTCTGGCTCAGGGCTCTTGAGGAATTTTATTGCTACGCCATGCACATTAGTATAGTCAAGCTCGACAAAGCCTAACTGCTCAAGATATCTGGCAATCTTGGTCACGCTGTTGGCAGGTATGCCCAGCTCCTTGGCCATGTGATGCACAAAAACACTTTTATTCTGTTCTACTGCGCTGAAAAGTGAATCTATTTTTGTCAAGAACATAATACTTCGCCCCTTTCCTCTTTTTTTTTAATATGCTATTAAGCCTATCTTTTAACTTAAGGATATATATATTTTACTATATTTTTCTATTATTAATTAGTTCAAGCCTTCTTTTGATAGTGGATTTGGGTTGCTGAGCGTTAACTTTTTAAGAGAGCACTATTTACTAGGTCTCAACAGGGGGTGATATCTTTTGGAGGAAGAAAGAGAAGTAGGGTTTGTAACGCACTATTTCAGCAAGATAGGCGTTGCAGTCATAGAGCTAACAGATACTTTGACAGCGGGAAGCACCATACACATCAAGGGAGCAACATCTGACTTCACCCAGCCAGTTGACTCAATGCAGATTGAGCATGAGCAGGTAAAAGAAGCAACTGCGGGCCAGAGCATTGGCTTGAAAGTCAAGGAACCTGTAAGGGAGCACGACAAGGTATTTGTTGCTGAATAGTTTTTTTGTTTTTCATCTTTTATTGTAGAATTCTTTTTCACTAAACTTATAAATACAATCAGTGATACTTGCTCATAATGCAAAGGATAATTATCTTGGGTGGAGGGACAGGTTCTTATAATGTTCTTAGAGGGCTAAAGCATTTTGATATTGAGCTTACTGCTGTGGTTTCCATGATGGATTCTGGAGGCAGCACTGGCAGGCTAAGGGATGAATTTGGCTTTCTTCCTCCAGGGGATGTGAGGCGCTGCCTTTTGGCCCTGAGCCAAGACACAGGTATGCTTAGAAAGCTCTTTGAGTACAGGTTCAGCAAGGGAGTTGGCTTGAACGGGCACAACCTGGGAAATCTTTTCTTGACTGCTTTGAGAGACATCACTGGCAAGGAAGAGAAAAGCATAAAGGCTGCTTCTGAGCTGCTCAACATCAAAGGCAGAGTGCTCCCTGTAACCACTACTAATTCCCAGCTAAGCGCCATATTGGAGAACGGGCAAGTGGTGGTAGGAGAGACTAATATTGATATCCCAAGGCATGACCCGCAGCTAAGAATCAAGAAGCTTTTGCTTGTTCCAAAGCCCAAGGCTTACAAAGAAACTATACAGGCTATCCTAGAGGCTGACAAGATTGTGCTTGGGCCAGGAGACCTTTATACAAGCGTTATTCCTAACCTCTTGGTAACTGGCATTGCCCAGGCCATTAAGAAGTCAAAGGCTAAGAAGATTTATGTCTGTAACATTATGACAAAACACGGCGAGACAAATGGATTCAAGGCTTCTGACTTTGTGAGCGAGGTTGAGAAGTATCTCGGTAAGGGAGTGCTTGACTATGTAATCTGCAATGACAAGAGACCTTCAAAGCAGCTTATCTTGGAGTATGAGAAGGAACAGGCAGGCTATGTGGAGCCGGACCTAAAAAACTCTAGCTTCAAAGTAGCCAAGGCAGACCTTCTTGACAGCATAGACCTGGCAAGGCACAACCCTGATAAGCTTGCAAATATTATCTTGCAAATTTGAAAACCCAAAATGATAAAACTCATAATCTTTGACCTGGACAACACCTTGTTTGATACTTACAGCCAGCTTGGCGTTAAGATTCTGGATGAGATGATTTACAGGATGCGAAAAGCAGGCCTGAAAAAAGAGCAAGAGGAGATTATCAAGCAGAAGTACCCCTTTACCGGCTTCAGGATCCTTGCAAGAGAGCTCAAGCTTTCTGATAGGATTAAGAAGATAGGCGTGTCTGCTTACGAGGAAATGGACCTCTCAGGCATAAGGTCCTATGATGACGTTGTTGTTATTGGAGAACTCGAACAGAAAAAAGTTCTTGTGACATCCGGAACTCAGAGAATACAGATGAACAAAGTGAGGATACTAGGCATACAGCACCTCTTTGAAGATATGATTGTTGACGAAACCAATAGCGTTGAAGGAAGGAAAAATATATTCTCTGAGCTGGCAAATAAGCACAATGTAAAGCCAAGCGAAGTTATTATCATAGGAGATAATCCTGAGGTTGAGCTGGCAGCAGGAAAAAGCCTGGGCATGACCACAATACATGTGGTCCGGAGGGAAAACACGCTCCGGGGAGAAGCAGATTATCGTGTCAAAGACCTTTACGAGGTAAAAAAGATTCTTGATGGCCTGAGAAAATGAGAGAGCTGCAATTAGAATACTATTTCAAGGACATTAAAGCTTGCCCCTTGCCAGAGGCTTTTGATGGAATAGAATATGTGTGGGATGCACTGAAGAAGAAAGAAGCTCTGCTCAAAATTGATTACACCTTGAACCACGGCACCTTGGCAAGCACAGCCAAGACAGAAGGCAAGGTAAGGATAGGCAAGAACACAACTATTGACCATTTTACAAAGATAGAAGGGCCAGTTATTATTGGCGAGGACTGCAAGATAAAGAAAGGAGCCTACATAAGGTCAGGCACAATAATAGGCAACAACTGCACCATCGGGCATAACACTGAGATAAAAAATTCAATTTTGTTTGATAATGTCACAGTATCTGAGAAAACCTATGTGGGCGATAGTATTCTGGGCAAAGGTGCCTGGGTGGCAACTGGCGTTACCCTGGGGAATTACAAGCTCAGCGAGAAGGATGTCAGGGTAGTGGTTGGTGGAAAAACCTATGACACTGGTTTAAGAAAAATGGGCTGCATCATCGGCGATGGTGCAAAGATAGGCAACAACCTCGCCTTCAACCCAGGAACACTCATCGGACCTGAAGCAATAATCTACACAAAGATTCCCGGATTCTTCGAAGCAGGCAAGACTTATGAGATTGAACAGGGAGTGAAAGAGGTTAAATAGATGTGTGGCATAATTGGCATAGCTTCAAAAAAGAGTTTCCCATCCAAATTCCTACTGGAGCGATTGAAAAGATTAGATTATAGAGGATATGATTCTTACGGGTACTATGATTCTTCTGAACTCAAGAAGAATATTGGAGAAATAACTGTTTTGGGAGCAAAAAAGATTTGTATAGGCTTGGCCCACACCCGTTGGGCAACTCATGGCGGAGTGACTGTTGAGAATGCTCACCCTCATATTTCCTGTGATGGAAACATAGTCATTGTGCACAACGGCATTATTGAGAATTTTGAAGAGATAAAAAAAGCCATGATAGAAAAAGGTCATAGCTTTGCTTCACAAACTGATTCTGAAGTTGTTGCTCATTATTTTGAAGAAGGCTTGAAAAAAAAGGATGTTAAGAAGGTAATTATTGACTTTTTCAAAGAAGCCAAAGGAACGTTTGCAATTCTGATAATGATTAAAGGCAAAGAAGAGATTTATGCCTTGAAAAGAGACTCGCCTCTTGTTCTTGGAATTTGTAAGGATATGAACATATTATCATCTGACATTTATGGTTTCTCAGATATCACAGACCAAGCTGTTTTCTTTGACAATGACGAATTCGCAATTATTACTAAGAGCAGCTATACGTTTTTCAATAAAAACGGAAAAGAGGCTGAAAAACCAATAAAAAAAGTTCTGTGGAGCCAGGAAGAAAGCGAAAAAAAGGAATACCCGCACTATATGCTTAAGGAAATAATGGAAGAGCCCGAGGTTGTACAGAGAATGCTGTTTTCGCTAGAAAACGAGCAGAAAGAGAATTTTCACAAGCTTATAGCTCTCATCAAAAAATCAAGGAAGATAATGTTTGCCAGTTGCGGAACATCATACCACGCGTCATTGCTTGGAGCTTATTACTTGCACAGCGTTGGAGTTGAAACCCAGACCTTAATAGCTTCTGAGTTCAGGCATTATGCTAATGTTGATGACAAAACCCTGGTGATTGCCATTAGCCAGAGCGGAGAAACCATGGATGTCATTGACGCATTGAAATATGCAAAGAGGAACAAGGCAAGGATTGTGAGCATTGTGAATGTACCGTTCTCAACCATACAAAGGATGAGTGAGATGAGCTTGAGCATAATTGCAGGCCAAGAAGTATGCGTTGCCAGCACCAAGGCGTTTGTTAACCAGGCAACTCTTATGTTGAAAATTGCGCAAGCCTTCGGCTACAAAGTAAACCTCAATAACATGACAAACAAGATAAAGAGCTTGCTGGCAAAAAAAGAAGAAATAAAGAAGATAGCAGAAGAGCTTACAAGCTCAAAAGACGCTTACATTATCGGTAGAGGCCTCACATACCCTGTGGCAAGAGAGATTGCTTTGAAGATAAAAGAGATAAGCTATATTCATGCAGAAGGAATGATGGGCGGAGAGCTAAAACATGGGACAATTGCCCTGATTGAAAAAGGAACGCCGGTGATTAGCCTCATAAATAACCATGATGCTGACATCGTATCAAATACCAAAGAAGTAGAAGCAAGAGGGGCAAAGATCATAGTCATAACCAACAATCCAGAACTAGGCAAGAAAGAAAACACAATCTACATTGATACAGACAATGACGGCAAGTTCGGAATACTCGCAGCAATAGCAGGCCAGCTAATAGCCTACTATGCAGCAGATAAGCTCGGAAGGCCCATAGACAAGCCGAGGAACCTGGCAAAGAGCGTGACTGTGAAATAAGCATCGTAAAGTATTTATATTATCTAATTCTATCCCTGAAGATACATGTTCACGGGAGGATGATTAGAATGGTTTTTGGCTTTGGAAATAACCCTGACAAGATACGCAGCGAGATAATTGGCTTGGAGAATGACGTCAAAACATCAGAGAACCTAAAGGATAAGCAGGAGTTGATAGCTGATTCTTTGCGTAAACAGCTGAGAGCTCTCTCAACCAATATGAGCCTGCAGGAAGAAGAGCAGAAAAAGGATTTGCAAAGAAGACTGCAAGAATGTAATGACAAAATAGACAAGTATAATATGCAAATATACGGCTTGGTTAAGACGATAGTGAGCAAGCAGAAAAAACTAGCTGCGCTAGACGCCAGGTCAAAATAAGCTCTCATAAGCAGCCCGCATGATAATTCGTTCTCCAGATATATTTTTTTCAATTAAGAGTTATGCTTTACCGATTTTTCTCTTGTTCGCAACAACTTTTTTATAGTCCCACTTACTATCACACACTATGAAATCAGAACTAACCTCATTAGACCTTTATTACCTGGTAAAGGAATTCCAAAGCTTAATATGTGCAAGAGTAGACAAGACCTATGAACAATCCGAGGACAAAAAGGAATTCTTGTTCGTCTTTCACAAGACCGGCGCTGGCAAGCTCATGCTGCGAGTTCATCTGCCTAGTCTTGCTTACTTGACAGAATATAAGCAGGCCTTCCCCGACACTCCACCAGGTTTTTGCATGTTCCTGAGAAAGCATTTAGGCACTGGGAGGATAAAAGAAGTCAGGCAGAAGGGTTTTGATAGGATTCTTGAGATTGTTTTTGACACAAAAGAAGGCGTTCGCATATTAATCTGCGAGCTTTTCAGCAAAGGTAACATGGTGTTGGTTGATGAGGATTACAAGATTAAAGGACTGCTTGAAAGCCAGAACTGGGAAGCCAGGACTGTTCGCGGAGGAGCAAAGTACGAATATCCACCAGCGCAAGCAGCCACTCCGAGCCTTGGCGAGGAGCAATTAAAAGAAATCATCCAGAAGTCAAAAATGGATTTAATCGTCAAGGCATTTGCAGTTGACTTTGGCTTGGGAGGGTTATATGCAGAGGAGCTTTGCAAAAGAGCAGGCATTGGGAATGATAAAAAAAAGCTTGATGACAAGGAAACAAAAAGAGTTTATGCAGAGCTCAAAGCTTTGTTTAGCCAAGAGATTAAAGCTAATAAGGTTAATGATGAGATTGTGCCATTTTATCTGACGACGGGCGCAACTGAAAGAGTTGAAAGATTTGATTATGACAGCTTTAATAAGGCTCTTGATGATAACCTGAGCGTCAAGGCCATGAGCGCTGCTGAGGACAAGGTTGTCAAGGAAAAGCAGACAAAGCAAGACAAGACCCGGTTGGTGATTGACAAGCAGGAGCAGAGGTTAAAAGAGCTTGAGCAGAGCATTGCTGACAACCAGCGCAAAGGAGAGCTGATATACGAGCATTACCAAGAGATAAAAGACATACTTGATTCTATAAACCTCGACAGGAAGAAGATGAACTGGGAAGAATTAAAGAAGAAATACAAGGATAACAAATTAATCAAGGAGATTAATGAGAAAGAAGGAAAAATTATTGTTGAAATATGAAATATAATCCTATGAAGCTTCTGTATTCTGTACTTATTCACCCTCAAACTCTATCAGGTTGAAAACGCTGTAGCCCTTTAGCTTATGCCTTCCCTTTAGCTCTGGCAGCTCTACTACAAAGCAACATTCTTCCACTTTGCCGCCAAGCCTCTCCACAAGCTTAATAGTGGCAGCCACTGTGCCACCAGTTGCTATCAAGTCGTCCACAATGAGAACATTCTGTCCTCTCTTTATAGCATCCTGGTGCATCTCCACAGCATCCTTGCCATATTCCAGCTCGTATTCCTGCTTAATGGTCTTGTGAGGCAGCTTGCCTGGCTTCCGGACAGGAACAAACCCAACACCCAGAAGATAAGCAATCACTGCGCCAAACACAAATCCCCTGCTCTCAATCCCGACCACGACATCAATCTTCTTGCCCTTGTAGCGCTTGTACAATTCATCGCAGGTCTTCTTGAAAGCTTTTGGGTGCTGCAGCAATGTCGTGATGTCCCTGAACATTACGCCTTGCTTTGGAAAATGAGGAATGGTCCTTATGTGCTTTTTTAGGTGAGAAGCAGTCTTCTGCTTCTCATTCAAAAATTCTTTAGAATTTTTGTTATCTTCCACTTATTTCACCTTAGGGATTGCTTTCAGCAATAGATTGATGACTTTCTCAACATTAGTGTTAAATATTTTAAGTACAGCCTCCCATGTCACAGGTTCCTCTCCTTCGCGCCAACAGTCGTAGTCAGTGCTCATGGCAACAGCAGCATAGGGGATGCCAGCCTCATTAGCTAGGATGCACTCAGGAGCCGTGCTCATGTTAATAACGTCAGCACCCCACTGTCTGAACATGTGGCTCTCTGCCTTGGTTGAGAACCTCGCACCCTCAATTGTTATAACTGTTCCTTTTGCATGATGCCTTAATTTCAGCTCCTTGCAAACATTGATGAGCAAATCCCTTAGTTTCTTATCAAAAGGCTCTGCCATTGAGCAATGCAAAGGCTTATGTGGCTCAAACTCATCATGAAAAGAGATGTGCCTTAGCCTTGTGAAGTCAATGAACTGGTCCAGAATAACAAGGTCTCCCCTGCCAATCTCCTCTCTTAGGCTTCCAACCGCTGTCGTGGCAAGTATGCAGGTGACGCCTTGATTTTTCAGCGCATGAATATTAGCCCTGTTATTCACATGCGTCGGAGGAATAGTATGCTGCCTTCCATGCCTTGCTAAAAGGACAACATCAACGCCTTCAATCTTCCCTAGTTTTAGAGTGCTGCTGGGCTTGCCATATGGCGTGTCAATCTCGACTTCCTTGGCATTCTTCAGAATATCAGGATTGTCCAGCCCGCTCCCACCTATGATGCCTATTTTTATCATCCAGCCCAAACCTTTATCTTTTTATTGTCTGATTAAAGTAAAAGCCCAACAAGTAATTAAGGGTTTGATTGCCCTTGTCAAAGGTGAATACCACTCTGTTCTTCCTCATGTCTCCGAAGAAATAGATGCCGTTCTTCTGAGAAGGCAAGGGTGAGCTCCTGCCGAATACAGTAGTCTTATCAGCAGTAAAAGGACCTACGGTCACGTCATAGCCAACTCCTTTCTCAATATTTTCTTTCATGTATTTTTCCATTAGAGAAGTGAGCGCATCAGCGCTGGTCCTGCAGTTGGTAAGGGTCATTTCTAGCTTTGAATCATCTGTGTGCTTTATAACGCACGAGTTGCATAACAGCGGTTTTGCCATTTTTTCACCCTGAAAACTCTCCCACCTCTCAAGGCAGGGGAGATTAATATTGTTCTTAAATCTTTTGCTTAGCAACATTTATTAATCTCGCCTGATTAATCTTTTTTATGAACCTATTCCTGGAAAGATACAAGGCATTAGGAGAAGAGTTTGAGCCTGATACAATCATATTAAAGCCCTCTCTCAGGATTAACACCCTCAAGATAACTGATGAAGTGCTCATAAAGAGAATCAATGCCCAACTGGTAAGAATACCTTTTCTAAAACACGGCTATCACTATGAATCAAGCTATGCTGTCGGAGCCATGCCCGAATACCTGCAAGGATACTATTACCTGCAGGAAGCAGCCAGCCAATTGCCAGCTGAGGTACTTGACCCGCGTCCAGGAGAACTAGTACTGGACATGTGCGCTGCCCCTGGCAGCAAGACAACACACCTCGCAATGCTGATGAATAACAAAGGCAAGATAATTGCTCTTGACGCCAACAATCCGCGGCTTCCAAGCCTGCAGAACAACCTTGAAAGATGCGGAGTAGCCAATACGATTGTTTACAAGAAAGACGCCCGCTATGCAGATGACTTCAAGATGATGTTTGACAAGATCTTGCTGGATGCTCCTTGCTCAGGCAACTTCGCAATTGACAATAACTGGCTCGAGGAGAGAAAAGTCGAGGATTTAAAGCAAGCATCTAAGATTCAAAAGCAACTGCTGGAAACCGCGATTAATGTTTTGAAACCCAACGGCACACTGGTTTACTCCACCTGCTCATTAGAGCCAGAGGAAGACGAGCTGGTGATTAACTGGATGCTTGAAAAAAATGATAATATCGAGCTCGAAAAGATTGATAAGGACATCGGTGACACTGGCTTGACAAATGTTTTTGGGGAAAAATTAAGACCAGCGCTTGCCCTGTGCAAAAGACTCTGGCCCCACAAGACAGGAACTCAAGGATTTTTCTTAGCAAAGGTAAGAAAACTCAAAAACAAGCAAAACTAAGTTTTGCTGTTCCATCAAATAGCATTTGATGAAATCAATGATTTTTGTTGCCTTTATTATGAAGGTTAGAAAAAAGATAGCTAATGTTGTTGTTTATGCTGTTTTTTTTAGGAATATTAATAAATTCCCACGCTTTATCTAATTTAAGAATGAGCACAACCAATCAACCAGTGTTGGATGATATGATGAATTACCGTGGAAAGGCTTTTGTAACCGAGCACGAATCTCACTACGCAATAAGCACTGACGGAGAATTCAAAGGCCGTTCGAGCATAGATGGCGCCAAAGTCAAATTATTAGCAGGTGTTGAGGAGGACCCGTATTTGCTGAAATATTTTGTTAACTGCCTTGACACGAGCCGGCCTGAGCTAAGAGATCGGCTGGACGAACTGATTCGTATGCACGGCCAGGAATTAAAACCAGGCCTGTGCCTTGTTGCAAGCTTGACTCCTGAAGCTGCGAAAGAGAAAGGCAGACACGGCATAATCACTAGCAGAGTTAAGGCTATAGCTTACATCAATTAATTTAATTACAACTTTTTTGTCTTCTTCGAAATCTTTCTGTTTTTTAGTAATAGCATTATTTAAACCACTTCTCTAGTTATTCAGCTCACTAATCCGGGGGTGATATTATGGGATTAAGCAGCAAGAAGGAAGAGCAGCTGAGAAGGATGCCGCTCATCCAGAACAGAATAAAAGCCAGCAAGAACGGCAGATACATCATACAGCAGACAGTAATAACTAGCATCAAGCCAATAGAGTACTACAACGCCATCCTTGCAAACACAGTTAAGGTGACTGATGAGCCAATCGATGATGACGAGCTCATGATAGAGGATGGGGCAGAACTGGCAAGGAAGATGAAATAATTGGCTTTTAGAAGGGCCTCGAGCCCTTCTTTTTTTGTTATTGGAATGCAATTCTAATTCAAAAATTCGCTCGAATTTTTGTTAAACTTTTTGTTAAACCAAAAGTTATATGAATAAGTTAAGCTTTACAGGGGTGTGTTGGGTGCGAAAAATACTTTTTACGATTCACGCAACAAGGCGATTAGAGCAGCGATGCGCAGAATTTGGATTGGACTGGCATGATGCACGAAGAAGATCCATTGAAACAGTAAATCAAGGCTTCATTTCAAAGACAAGGAAATCCAGAAGAAACAAAATTTATTACAAATATTATGAGGATAACCTGTCTTTTTTTATCGTGTGCAATCAAGGATACGGTTATGTGCGAATCGTTACTGTGATTATAAAAACTGGAAGAGAATAAAAATGGCAAAAGAAAAATGTGTTTTTTGTGGCGTAAAACTAGAACCGGCAAGCATAGCGCTAAGAGGAATAAAGCTTGATGGATTGAAATGCCCAAAATGCGGAGACAAGGTATTCAATGAGGAGCAAGTCGGGCTGGCTCTTGCCGCATTAGAGCAGAAAAGGCTAAAAGAGAACTACACAAAGCGCCCTGTTAAGATAGGCAATAGCTACGGCATGATATTCCCAAGGGATATAGTTAAGGTATTCAACCTTGATTCTGATAAAATCAGCTTGCATCTTAAATCAGACAAAGCCAAGAACAAGATAGAGATAACTGTGCTATGACATAATTCTTTTTTGATCTTAGTTTATTCCATTCTGAGGACAAATGATAAAAAAATAAAAAGTTTTTAGTTTAAATGTCCAATTGCTCAATACAACTGCAACCGTGGTTTAAGCAATAATTCATTGCTTTGTCAAAATATGCGTTACTCGGGCCTCCTCGTCCTATTATAGAGCAAGCAATATAATCCCCGGAAATATAAATTGCTCTTGCTTCTCCTGCAACGTTTTCACTTTCTATCTGTGTTGCATACTGCACTTCTGGCGTTGTCGTTGCGTAGGTTGCTGTTCCTTTGTTCATGAACATCATTACCAGCCCTACAATAGCTACTATTGCTACCATTGCTATGAGTGGCAGCATATAATTTTTTTCTTCAGCCATTCACTTCACCTCGTGTTTTGTTACTAAAATATATCCTATTATTCTATTCTTATAAGAAGAGGTATATATATATCGGAAAATAGTGGGTTTTTATGTGGGGCTAAGCGAGTATAGCGAGCGCATGCCGCGTTGTTTTTGGTTAAGCTTTTCGAAGAAAAGATTAGCGGACAGCTTTCCGGGTCTCCCACACGTAAGTGCAGTACGCCCCGGAACGTTTGCGTGCTTAACTTCCGAGATCGAAACGGGATCGGGTGTAACCACGCAGCTATGACCGTCCAGGTGATAAGAATGTCAGATGATTTAAAAAGGTTTCTAAAAATCTTTGATTTTTAGGAACAACAAAAGCAAAGCTTTTGAGTGCCAAAAACAAGTTTTTGAGCACAGCAAATCATAGATTTGCTAGTTTCTGTTTTCACAAGCTTTAAAAACAAGGTTTCTCCTCTATTCTTAGTATTAATGGAGGTATTACAATGAAAATCCTGTGTATTGGCAGCGGTTATGTTGGCTTGGTTAGCGGCACTTGCTTTGCTGACCTAGGAAATGATGTTGTTTGCTTGGATGTTGTCGAGGAGAAGATTGAGAGCCTGAACAAGGGCATCATCCCTTTTTACGAGCCCGGCTTGAAGGAATTGGTGGACAGGAATGCGAGGCTCGGAAGGTTGAGGTTCACGACTGACGCTGCAACAGCTATCAAGGAGGCAGAGATCATATTCATTTGCGTCGGCACTCCGCCCAAGGCTAATGGCGATGCTGACATGAGCTACACCTATGCTGCTGCTGAGAGCATTGGCAAGTACATGGATTCTTACAAGTTGATTGCTAACAAGAGCACAGTGCCTGTTGGAACTGCAGAAAAGGTTAAGCGAATAATCAGTGAGGAGCTGAAGAAGAGAAACAAGAATATCGAGTTTGACGTTGCAAGCAACCCAGAATTCTTGAGAGAAGGTGCTTCTGTCAAGGATTTCCAGAACCCTGACAGGATAATTGTGGGGACTTCGAGCGAAAAGGCCAAGGAGCTTATGGGCAAGGTCTACAAGCCTGTGAGCAGGACTGACAAGCCGATCGTGTTCACTTCTGAGAAAAATTCAGAGCTTATCAAGTACGCTAGCAACGCCATGCTGGCCACTAGGATCAGCTTCATGAACGAGCTCAGCCACTTGTGCGAGGAGATAGGTGCTGATATCAAGGTTGTTGCCAAGGCCATGGGATTGGACACCAGGATTGGTCCGAGGTTCTTGCAGGCGGGCTGTGGCTATGGCGGAAGCTGCTTTCCAAAGGATGTCAAGGCTCTAGCTCAGATGCTCGAGCAGCACGGCCTGACATCTAACCTCATGAGGAATGTAGATTATATCAATGAGAGACAGAAGAAGAGCATAGTCAACAAACTCAAGAAGTTCCTTCCAGAGCTGGATGGCAAGGCAATTGCAATATGGGGATTGACTTTCAAGCCAAGGACTGATGATATTAGAGAAGCCACAAGCCTCACGGTGATTGATCTGCTGTTGAAAGACTATGCACATGTCCAGGCATATGATCCGGAGGGCATGGAGAATGCCAAGAAGGTTTTCAAGACTGGCGTGGATTTCATGAAGACACCTTACGATGCGCTTCAAGGCGCAGATGCCTTGATAATCCTGACAGAGTGGGATGAGTTCAGAGAGCCTGACTTTGAGAAGATGAAGCAGCTAATGAAACAGTACATCATCATTGACGGAAGGAACATTTATGAGCCAGAGGACATGAAGAAGCTGGGCTTCAAGTACAAGGGCGTTGGCAGGTAGTTAAATGTCCTATACAAAAAGAGCAGTCAAGGGATTCATAATCGTATTTGCCATAAGCATCCTGGCTGCTTTCATAGGATATCTTATAAGGATTGTTCTTGCAAGGAAGCTGACAGTGGCTGAGTACGGCCTTTTCTTTTCAGTGTTCACCCTGGTGAACTTCTTCACGATTTTTAACGGGCTAGGCATGGGAGAAGCCATGATAAAATACATCCCTGAATTCCTTGTGAAGAAGAAGAAAGAGAAGATAAGCAATGCGATTTTTTACTTGTCTATCATGATGCTTACCTCTTTCATTGTCGTTGGGATTTTGCTCCTGGCTTTCTCTAATGTGCTCACAAAGTATTACTTCAAAACTTACTTGGCTGGGCATTTGCTCTTGCTTTTCTTTCTCATAATGGTTTTCTCAAACCTTAGGGGTGTGTTGAGGAACATCTATCAGGGATTCCAGAAAATGACAGGTTACGCTCTCATCTACTTGATCGAGAATGTCTCGACCTTGCTTATCCTCTTGCTTCTTTTCGCTTTCAAGAAGGACATTTTCACTGCAGCATATGCTCATATAGCAGGCTATGTGCTGGCCTTGGCAATATTCATATTCTTGCTTTTCAAGATTTTTCCATTCAAGGACAAGCTATACTTTGACAAAAAACTCTTCAAGGAATTAATAGGCTTCGGGCTTCCGGTTGTGATAATAACTTTGGGCGGCATGATGATAGTGTATGTTGATATCCTGATATTGACTTATTTCAGGAGCCTGTCAGAGGTCGGGATTTACAATGTTGTTGTCCCCACTGTGATGATTATCCAATTCTTTGCCTCTGCAATTGCTACTGTGAGCTTCCCAATGATATCAGAGCTCTGGGCAAAGAGGAAGAAAAAATTCCTTGAACAGGGCGTAAAGATGCTCTTGAAATACTCCTTTGTCATACTCATACCTGCAGTTCTCATCGTCCTCTTCTTTTCCAGGCTAATCCTGTCCTTGATGTTTGGCGAGCAATACGTGCCCGGCACACTCACTATGCAGGTGTTATCAATAGCGATAATTTTCCTCTCATTGCACTCCATTATTTCTCCATTGTTCGCAGGTACTGGCAAGCCCAAGATAGCAATGCAGATAGTAATCCAGGGAGCAATAATCAATGTACTAATCAACTTGATAGCTATTCCAAAGTATGGCATGCTAGGGGCAGCAGTAACCTCATTACTAACCTACGCCTATATTTTCATAGCGTCCATATTTAAGTTAAGAAAATTCATAAGGGTTGAGCTGCCAATGATTAACTGGGCAAAGACATTGGTTTCAGGTGCCCTCATGATAGGTCTGATCTGGATATTGAAAGAAGCGCTTGTCCTCAATGTGTACCTGGAGACCGGGATAACAATAGCACTGGGCGGCTTATTCTACCTGGTCTTGGTGTGGGCTCTGAAAGTGATTTCTATAGCGGAAATCAAAGAAAGCATCAAAATATTATAAGAAAGCTCTGCCTCTGCCAGGGCGGTCTACACATCTAACAGGTTTTTTGTCTTGTCATAGCCATCATCTGTTATGGGAACCAAAAATCTTCCTCTCAGATAATTGAAACCAATTGTGAATGATTTTTTCAAGAAAGGGAAGAACGGAGTGGTCAGGAACTCGTGTACAACAAAGCCCACTTCGATATTAAGGAGCTTTAGCGGGGAGAAAATAAGGCCCAGCACCCTGTGCTTTTTCAGGTAAGCTTTTTCTGTCTCTTCTGTCACCCTGCGCCTCTGCTTCATCAGCTCCTCGTTGCTGAAATCAGAAATATTTATTACAAGGTCTCGCGCATCTCCAAGGGATTCAATGAACTTGTTCATGTCCTTGATTTTATCCTTCACTGCTGCATAGAGCGGAGTGCCGGGGTAGGGTGTTGCGAAAAAAGGCTTCGCTATTATTCCATTCCTGGTGCAAAATGCAATTGTCTGGTCAATGTCCTTCTTGGTCTCCCCAGGATAACCTATGATGAAGCTTCCGAACCAGGGCATCTTGTACTTGTTCATTATCCTGATTGCATTGTCCATCTGCTCCACAGTGGTCCTCTTGTTCATCAGGTTCAGCACTTTCTGGCTTCCAGACTCAAAGCCAAAGCTCAAACCGATGCATCCGGCCGCTTTCAATAGCTTGATGAGCTCTTCTGTCACAAGACTTGCTCTCATCGAAGTGTCAAACTTTATTTTTAGGTTATTTTTCTTAAGCAGCTCTATAAGCTTGAGCACCTCATTCTTGTTATACACAAAAAGATTATCTGATATTGAAAATTTTCTTATGCCGTACTTCTTGTTAAGCAGCTTCATCTCCTTTACCACATTCTCCATTGACCTTCTTCGGGATATGTAGCCGAACTGGTGGTAGCAGAAATTGCATCTGAAAGGGCAACCCCTCTCTGTTATTAAGTCCATGTAATTATTCATGGATTTTATCAGCTTGTGCATTGGAAAAAGCTGCCATGGAGGAAAATCAATGGTGTTGAGGTCCTTTATCAGCTCCCTAGGCTCTGTGATTATTATCTTGCTAGCCTGCTTGAAGCCAATGCCCTTGATTCTCTTCATCTCCTCAGCCTTGGGCTTCCTGTGTTTCTCTAGATAATTAACAAGCTCAGGAGCAGTAATCTCGCCCTCACCAATCACAATGAAGTCAACACCCAGGTTCTTCAAGGTGTCCCCTGGAGCAGAAGTGGCAAGGCTGCCACCCACAATGATTTTAGCCTTTGCAAACCTCTGCCTTAAGTTTGGAATTAGCCATTTAAGGTATTTGTATACAGTGATTATTCCACCAGTGCCTATTACTTCTGGATTGAACTTTTTCAGCTCGTCAAGCATCTCAAGAACCTTTTTCCTGGAGTATTGGTTGGTGTGGATGTCAAGGATTCTTATATCATGCCCTGCTTTTTTCAGGTATTGCGCCACATAGGCTATGCCGAATGGGAAATTCATAGGTGGATAATGCTCTCTTAGCGGTGGATGGATCAGCAATACTCTCATTATCAGATACCTCGCTTATCGGCTTTCTCGTTTATCTTGTGTGTTTTCCTCTGCTCGCATTTTTCGGCTTTATGAAAAATATTATCTCGTCAGCAAAAGAAAATCTTTTTTTTATCAGCCCCTGATATACAAATTGCGTGGCGTGGAGTAAGGACTTGTTATAGGTCTTTGTCTTGTAAATCTCCAACCCATATTTTTTTAATAGCTTGGCCAATTGCTCCCTTGTGAAGTAGAACAGGTGCTGGTCTGCAATCCACATCACCCTTCCCTTGAAGACTTTGTAAGTCCAGGAGTCGAGCACCACAGTCATTATCACCAATAGGCCGTCCTTTTTGAGCAGCTTGGAGCAGTTCCTTATGAACTCCTCAGGGTTTCTTAAGTGCTCAATAACGTCAAAGGCAGTGATGATGTCAAACTTCACTTTGCCGATGAGCTCTTTTTCAGAAGTATAAGCATTATTCGTGACGTGCTTGCGCAGGTAAGCGACTTGTTTCTTCCCGAATTCAGTACCGTAGATGTCCATCCCCTTCTTTTTTGCCAGCTCAAGGAAAAAGCCGTTCGAGCACCCCACATCAAGGATGTTCTTGGAATCTTTCCTAGCTTCTTTCAAAACGTGCTTCAAGCGTATCCTTTCATAGTATTTCTTCAGGAACTTCAGCTTACTCTTTCTCTTACTTTCATGCAAAGACTGTGGATAAAGGGTTGTCAATTCTTTTAGCTCGAGCTGGGGATTCATGTAAGCAAAGCCGCAGCTCTTGCATCTCACTATTTTCAAGTCCTTTATTCTCGGATTATGGGTGCTGTCAAAGGTGTGTATTACTTCATCCTTGTTTTTTCCGCACATCAAGCAACTTTTTTTCTCCATCATCATTACCTCATGCTCTGAGCTCTTAAATCCTTACGTCAATCCCTGCATTCTTCATGTACGCCTTGGCGCTCTTAATGCTGGTGTCTGTGAAATGATAAATATTAGTGGTGCAGACCGCAGAAGCCTTGCCAATCTTAAAGCCGTCCACAAAATCCTGCCACTTGCCAGCTCCTCCGCACACCAAAACAGGGATATCAACTGCTTCTGAGACCAATCTGTTGAGCTCATTGTCATAGCCCTCGAGAAAGCCATCCCTCTCGATTGAGGTTATCATTATCTCTCCTGCGCCGAGCTCTTGGGCTTTTTTCGCCCATTCAGTAGGATGGAGCCCTGTTGGCTTCTTGCCGAACTCAGTGAAAACCTCATAGCTGCCGTCCTCATGCTTCTTGGCATCAATGGATACCACAACACACTGGGCTCCGAAGAGGTTGGCTGCTTCTGTTATTAGCTCAGGCCTTCTCACTGCTTCTGTATTAATTACAACCTTGTCAGCGCCGATTGAAAGAAGTTTTCTAAAATCATCAACTGTCCGCACGCCGCCTCCTGCCGCAAGAGGCACAAAGCATTTTTTTGCTGTCTCTTTTACCATCTTGTAAAAATTCTCCTTGTCTCCCTGGCCAGGCCTTGTCACGTCAACTGCGACAATCTCATCAATGGACCAGGCGTCAATGAAATTATGAGTGTACCTGTAGTCAGGATTGAACAATTTAGTCCTGAAGAGGACTCCGTCGTTGAAGGTGAGCACTGTGATTAGTCTTTTTCTTAGCATTTTTGTTCAGCTCTTTTCTAAAAAGTTCTTTAACAGGTTCAAGCCATGCAACTGGCTTTTCTCTGGGTGAAACTGGGTGCCATAAATGTTATCGTGCTTAAAGGCAGAAGTGAACTTGCCTCCGTAGTCGCACTCGCCAATAATATCATTCGAGTTATTGCACTTAATGTAAAAGCTGTGAGTGTAGTAAAACAGCGCGTCACTAGGAATGCCTTCGAAGAGAATGCTTTTTTTGCTCTGCAAAAGATCATCCCAGCCCACATGAGGAATCCTTAATTCCTTGTCCTTTGGCTCAAGCTTGAGTACAGAGCCGTCAATCCAGCCAAGGCCTTGGTGGTGGCCGAACTCAAAGCTTTCCTTTGCCATGAGCTGGCATCCTAGGCATATGCCTAGGATTGGTTTTTTATTTTGCACTACGAGCCTTGTCAAGGGATCCACAAGTCCTAGGTTTTTCAGGTTTTTCATCCCGTCGGAAAAAGCGCCCACGCCAGGCAGTATAAGCTTGTCAGCTTTTTCCATATCAGATACTTTGCTTGATATTTTCGCCTTGAAGCCCAGCTTTTCAACAGCGCCGATTACAGAGAATAGATTACCCAGGCCATAATCAATGATGATAATCATTTTGAGTTGTAAAAGCTGCTTGAATGATGAATTTTTCTTGCTTATTATGAGTAAAATGGTGAGAAGGGTGAAGCCTTACTGTAGAGGATATCTTAGCTTCCACTTGCCGTTCTCCTTTTTCCATATCTCTGGGTTGCGGTGCTTGTCAATTATTTTATTGAATTCCTTCCTGGTCAGCTGCAGGTAGTCGAGCATGTCCTTTAGGTATTCCTTTGGGAATTCTCCGTCGTACTTCCTGGTCAACTCAAGCCCTTCTTCCCTGCTTATCTGGTTGTTCTGTATCATCCTGGAGATGTCTCTTACTGCCCTGCCGAATCCGAACTTGATGTACTGCATGTAGTAGTAAAGGTTGTCTGACTTGTCATCTACGCTGTCATAGTTGGTGACTGTTCCAGAAGTTCTGCCCTTGGGATGAGTATGGAAATTTATCTTGGTTTTGATGAAGTCATAATTGTTAAGCATGCTCCATTTGAAGAAATAGCCGAAGTACATGGCTTTCATCCCCATTGCCTTGACATCATCAAGGTTAGGATAGAGATAAGGGTTGATGTCTTTCTCTGTGACAACATCATCTGTCCAGTTTTTGGGGTCGTCGCCAATCTGATGCTCTATCACCTCTGTGAAATCCCTAATCTTCTGATGCTCTGGGCTCAGCACTTTCCCACCGTATTCACTTTCGCCATGCTCTGCATAAAAGACAAGTGGAATCTTGAACTTCACAGCAACTTGTGTTGGCACTGTGTTAACTCCAGCGTCCCATGCGACTTTCTGATTGCCTCGCTCAATGAAGAACCTGCGCGCGAGGTGCCTGTGCACTTTCTGGTTGGGTCTGATGAACACATGGTCAAAGCCCAGCTTTATCATCTCCTCTCTGTTCTGATTGCCAATCTCTGTTGGCAATTGGGGGGACATAGTGACCAGCAATGGATTCATCCCAAACTCGAACTTGAGCTTGTAGGCGATTGAGCTGCTGTCCTTGCCGCCGCTCCAGGGCACTATGCAGTCCCAGTAACCATTCTTGGTCTTGTAGGGCTCTATCAGTTTCAAGAATTCCTGACGCCTGGCTTCCCAGTCAATGTTCTTGTACTTGTTCTCAGAATGCAGACAGGCATTGCATATCCCTTCATTGTTAAAAACAATCCTCGGCCGAGAATTCGGCATCAGGCATTTTTTGCAGTATTGAATCTCCACTTTGTCAGACCTTTTTGTTTGTTTTTTTTATATTCTCACCTGTAGCGCAGGCTGTCCCTGTGCCACCTCTCAAAAAAGTTGGCTACTTTCAGATAATCATCCCCTTTCCACTCAATCTTCTTACCCAGAGGCATCTTCTTTGCAATGACTGCAAGTATATCGTTCTCGACATACGGGTTGAAGTGCGTGACTTCAAAACCAGTCACTGCGAGCAATCCCTTTAACGTGTTGAAGCTGAAATCCACAGGGTGGGTGTCAACCGGGTTGGTGCTGAGGAAGCACTGCAATGGCTTTTTGAAAGGCACCAATATCCTGCTGCCAGTACCAATTACAATGTGCCCTCCATCCTTGAGGAGCTCATAAGCAACCCTGAGCAGCTCCCTTGGGGACTGGGCGCACTCAAGAGTCCACATGATGGTCACAATGTCAGGCTTGAAGCCTTCCTTGGTCTTATGAACATAATCCCTGTAATCCTCTGCTGTGCCCAGGAAGCACTTAAGCCCCTGCTGCTTCATCAGCTCGCAATTACTCTTTGAAGGCTCGATGCCAAAAACCTCTGCTCCTGAGGCGCGCGCCATCTTCAGGAATTCTCCCTCGCCTGCGCCGATGTCCAGCAGCCTCTTCGCCTTGAGCCCAATGTTGACATCAATGAACTCATTAATGTAAGTCTGCCTTGCCTTCACATGCGGGTTCCTTGCAGAATAATTCTGCTGAGTGAGCACCTTGGGGTCTCCAAAGAGCTCGTTGCTCCAGGCATCGGCTATTGCCTTACAGGAGCGCCTTTTCTTGGCGTAGATAAACCCACAGCTCTTGCAGATGTGCAGCACCTGGCCACCGGTGTACTCCCTACAGTAGGGCAGCTCATAGCTCTCATCGCTTCCACAGAGGTCGCAGGCAAATGTGATGTAACCAGCATCATCTTTGCTCTCCTTCTTCGCAATGCTCTGAACTTGTTTTTTATCATTAGATTTAGCTTTCATCTGATCACCCTGTAGTGTTTATCCTTAATTGTTAAACAATAAGCTCCCTTGACGTCTTTTGAAATTTTGCCATTCTTATAAAACTTTCCATGCACCAGCATGCAAAAAATCCTTGCTAGCCCGTATTATATCCTTTTAGGAACATTTATAAAAATTGTGAACTTTCATTCCACTATGGCTCTTTGGCTCTTGCTTGGCGCGCTTAGCTACTTATCGTTCGCAATATCAACCTCTATTGACAAGCTGATGATGAACAAGAAGTACGACGCGCTCTACACCAACACCTTAAAAACATTTTTTGATGCCTTAATCCTCATAGTTATCGGCCTGATTTTCTTCAAGCTCGAGTTCACGCCTAACATGATTATTTTAGCAATAATATTAGGGGCTATTTATGCAGTCGTTGGCAGGATATATTACCTGGTCTTAAAGCTGAAGGATGTGAGCCAGACCATGCCCTACCTTCAGTCCAGCCAGATACTCCTAACTTTTTTCGGCTCGCTCTTGCTATTCAATGAGCCCTCAAACTACCTGAATTATACCGGCATTGTGCTCATCCCGATAGGAGTTTATGCTGTGCTCTCAGAAAAGGGTTTCAAGGCTCCAAAGATTGACAAGGTATTCTTCTATGTCCTTCTTATTGTTGCCCTTCACATAATATATTGGCTCCTGGCAAAGAAGATGCTGTTTGACGCCCAGCCTATCAGTGTGGGAATTGCAATGTACATTTCGTGCGGCTTCTTCCTTTTGATTTTCCTATTGTTCTCCAGGAAGAAAAACAGGGCAAGCCAAGCCAATGTCAAAACATCACAAGCATTGGCTGCGCCCAAGCACACTGTCCCAACCATTGCCATTGCGGCTTTTTTCGGCGCCATGGGAACTTTCCTGCTATTCTCAGCCCTAAAAGTAGGGTTTGCCTCAAAGGTTTATTCCCTGGCAGCCCTGCAGCCCATCTTCATAGCAATAATTGCCTTGCTCTTCCTGAGCGAGAAATGGCATTGGAATAGAGTCATAGGAACCGTGATAGTCTGTGCAGGCATCTTCCTGATATCTGTTTAGAAGAATTTATCGCCCATACCAGCTCATGGAATCGCCTGTCTGCTCATTAAACCAGGTTTCGCAGTTCATACATAAAAAGCGCGCAAGCCCGTTCCTTTCCTTGCCACGCTTTATTATGTTGTATTTTCCATTGACTTTCTTTCTGATGGCCTTGCATTTAGGGCAGATGCAGTACACAACATTCTCGTCGGAGTTTTTTAGCCTGGCCATTTAATCATCATCTTGTTCTGGTTTTAACTTTCACAACCTATTAAAACAGAGCTTGCTTTTATACTTTTTGGAAAAGCGCGCACTCGTTCATAAACTTTATAAATTAACTTCAGCCTAAGCGGCACATAACTAATCAGGATAAATCAGAAAAAAACAAAGGTGATAACATGGAAAAACTTAGGGAGCAGCTAAGACACGGCGAGAAACTGATGGGCATCTGGGGATTAGGCTACATAGGATTTTCTTCAATGGCATATTTCGCAAGGCAAGGGGTGCACTGCGTAGGCACAGACGTGCACGAGCAGAGAGTAAAGGATGTTAGCAATGGCAAGCCAGAAATACCCAACCTGGAATACTGGATTGCCTTTGACACCCACCAGCTTGCAAAAGCAGGATTGATGAGAGCCACCACCAACTGGAAAGAGCTCTTGCAGAAAGACGTGGCTGTCCACCTAATTACCATACCCACAGAAAAGGATGGCAAGCCATACTTTGAGATTCTCAAAGATATTGTAACTAAGCTGTGCGAGTTCAAGAACATCAAGACAGATGCTCCGCCCTTAGTCATAATTGAGAGCACAATGACCCCAACTTCAGTGGATAATGTGGTGATTCCTCTTTTTGAAAAGAACGGCCTGAAAGTAGGCAAGGACATCCTGCTAGGAGTAGCGCCTAGGCGTGACTGGTTTGTTAGCCCTGACAAGACCATGGTAACCCTGCCAAGAGTGGTCGGAGGCACAACACCAGAAACAACTGAACTCATGAAAGAGGTATTGGGCCTTGTGTGCAACACAGTGCTTAAAGCGCACGACCACAAGCACGCAGCCATTGTCAAGAGTATAGAGAACGCCTTCAGGCAAGTCGAGATTACGCTGGCCAACCAACTCTCACTTGCTTATCCTGACCTCGACATGGTGCAAATCCTGAAGCTGGCAGGCACCAAGTGGAATGTCGGAACCTATCATCCGAGCTTTGGGACAGGAGGATACTGCATTCCATTAGCGCCCCAATATGTCCTGGAAGGCGCAAAGCACCCTGAAATGCTGACCATATTGAAGTCTTCACTAGAAACAGACTTCTCCCAGCCCAGGCGAGTTGTTGACATGATAAAGAAGAGAGGCTTCAAGAAAGTCGGCATACTCGGACTGGCATATGTCGGCGACCTAAAAGTCCACACTCTTTCTCCTACTATTGGAATTGCAAAGGAACTCAAAAAGGAGAAGATACTGGTAAAAGTCAATGACCCGCTCTTTTCGCCTGAGGAAATAAAGCAGTACACAGGCGCAGAATCATTCTCCTTCCCAGAAGGCATGAACGAGTTTGACCTAATCATAATGGTATCCAACCATTCCCAGTATAGGTACACAAGCCACAATGACATCAAGAAGAACTTGAAGAACTGCAAGATGGTGCTTGACAACATGGGCTTCTGGAAAGAAGTAGAGTTTGACAATAAAATCGAGTATCATGAAGCTGGCGGGCCGCATTGGCTTGAGAATTAGAATAAAATAATCAGAATAATCAGGTGAAAATATGGATTTACAAAAGACTGAAAACCAGATTGTAACTTGGATAAAGAAACAGGTCGATGATGCTGGGTGCAAAGGAATTGTTGTAGGCTTGAGCGGGGGGATAGACTCTGTAGTTGTAGCTGCCCTTTCCAAAAAAGCCTTTCCAAAATCCACATTGGGAATTATCATGCCATGCATGAGCCATGCTGAAGACAGAAAGCACGCAGAGCTGCTTGCAAGGAAATTTCACATCCCAACACAGGTGATTGACTTAGAAGACACTTTCAAATCCATTGTGAAGGTGCTGACAGGAAAGGAGTATGACAAGGAAAAGCACCAAGGCATGGTGTTTGCAAACCTCAAGCCCAGGCTCAGGATGACTACTCTTTATTATTTTGCTGGCAAGCACAGCTACCTGGTTGCAGGGACTGACAATAAGAGCGAGGCAATGATAGGCTATTTCACCAAGTATGGCGACGGAGGAGTAGACATCCTGCCGATAACCAGCCTTTATAAGAGAGATGTGAGAAAACTGGCCAAGCATCTAGGTGTGCCTAAGGGGATAATCACCAAGAAGCCCTCTGCAGGCTTATGGGAAGGCCAGACAGATGAAGGCGAGATGGGAATAACCTATGACGAGCTTGACGAGATACTATTCAGGATAGACACTGGAAAAGACCTGAGCGGCTTTGAAAAGGAAAAAGTCGAAAAAGTTAAAAGAATGATTAGACTCTCAGAGCATAAAAGGCATCTGCCGCCTGGGTGCAAGCTGGAATGAAAGAGGGTTTGGAATGAACGAGATAAAAATAAAAGACAAGATAATCGGAGACGGCCATCCCACGTTCATAATCGCAGAGATTGGCATGAATCACAATGGTGACCTGAAGCTGGCAAAGAAGATAATACGCGCAGCTGCAAAGGCTGGCGCTGACGCTGCTAAGTTCCAGATCTTCACTGCAGAAAAGCTTGTGACCAAGGATGCAGAGACTTATGGCAACCAAGACGGCCACCTGCCTAAATACCAGCAGGAGATGTACAAGAAGCATGAGTTCACAAAGGAGCAGTACAGACAGCTGAAAAAATACTGCGACAAGCTAGGGCTGGTTTTTTTTGCTTCTGTATGGGATGAGGAGAACGCTGACCTTCTTGAGGACGTAGGCGGGGAGATATTCAAGTTCGGCTCTATGGACATAACGCACCTGCCCTTGCTTGAGCATGTTGCAAAGAAAGACAAGCCAATCATGCTCTCAACAGGAATGTCTACTATTGATGAAGTAAAAGAAGCAGTTGAAGTTATAACCAGGCACACTGACAAGCTTATGCTTTTACACTGTGTTTCTGCTTATCCTGCAAAAGCAGAGGATGCGAACATGCGTTCAATGCTTCAGCTAAAGCAATTCGGCTTTCCAATAGGATTCTCAGACCACACGCCCGATGTGCTGACTGACACAGTAGCTGTTGCTCTTGGCGCCAATATTATTGAAAAGCACTTTACGGTCGATAAGAAACTGCCAGGAGTTGACCATCATCTTTCTTTAAATCCTAAAGAAATGAAACGCATGGTGGATGAGATCAGGCTGACTGAAAAAATGCTAGGAAGCCAAGAAAAGATTATCACTGAATCAGAAAAGGAAACCAGGATGATGGCCAGGAGAAGCGTGATAGCAAGAGTTGACATACCTCAAGGCACAAAAATAACTAATGAGATGCTCATCATCAAGAGGCCAGGCACAGGGCTTCATCCTAGAGAGCTACATAACATCATCGGCAAAAAGGCTAAAAAGCACATAAAGGAGGATGAGCTTATTGCCCATGATCACCTGGAGTGAAATCCCGGAGGTTTAAGGCTTACGAAAATGAAAGTCATAGTTACTGGCGGAGCAGGGTTCATCGGCAGCCATATAGTTGACAAGCTCATTGCAAGAGGAGACTCTGTCGTGGTGATTGATGACTTGTCAACAGGCAAGAAAGAAAACATTAATCCTAAAGCCAAGTTCTACAAGCTAAGCATCACTGACAAAAAGGTTGAGCAGATATTTGCCAAGGAAAAGTCTGATTATGTAATCCACCAGGCAGCGCAGGTTGATGTGGCGCGCAGCGTGAAAGAGCCATTGTATGATGCAGAAGTCAACATACTTGGCAGCTTAAACATACTCGAGTGCTGCAGGAAATACGGCGTGAAAAAGATAGTCTACGGTAATTCCGGCGGTGCAGGCTCAGGAGAGCCGCAATACCTGCCAGTGGATGAGAAGCACCCAATTGCCCCCCTTTGCCCTTACGGAGTTTCCAAGCACACATTCGAGCATTATCTTGAAGTTTATTCCAAGCTCTATAGGCTAACATTTGCTTCATTGAGATATGCTAATGTGTATGGACCTAGGCAAGATCCTTTTGGAGAGGGAGGGGTGGTAGCTATTTTTTCCCACAAGCTCCTTAATGGACAAGCGCCTAGGATTTTCGGTGATGGAAAGCAGACAAGAGACTTTGTCTTTGTCGAGGATGTGGCTGATGCCAACATCATCGCTCTCACCAAAGGAACTAATGATTATTTTAATGTAAGCACCGGCAAGGAGACCTCTATCAATGAATTGTTCAGGCTCATGCAAAATCTCTTAAAGTCCAAGATAGAAGCAAAGCATGCTGAGCCAAGAAAAGGCGAGATAATAAGGAGCGTGCTTTCCAATGCCAAGATAAAGAAAGAGCTGGCATGGGAGCCTAAGGCCAGGCTTGAGGAAGGCCTGAAGAAGACCATTGATTTTTTCAGAAAACAATAATTTTTATCATTAAGGGTTTTTTACAATGAGAATGGTTATCGGCATAACTGTTGATTTAAGGAATTATGAGGCTTATTTCAAGAAGTTCGACAAGAAATACAAGTGCCGCGCCCTTGAGTTTCATATCCTAGAAAGAGACCTTGACAAGGGTTTTCATACAAAGATCAAAAAGGTAAAGGCATTTCTACAGGAGAAAAGGATAAAATACGTCTCATTCCACAGCCCTGACAGGATTCTACAATCAGTACTATACAAGGAGAAATCAGAGCATCTTGAGGATGACAGGAAAAAGCTCATGCTTATGATGGAAAGCTTAAAAAAGCTGGCTGATGAGCTTAAGCAAGAAATAATTCTGGTAGTGCATCAGGGAATAAAACTGCCTGCTGAGTTGATTGACTCCATGACTGATGAAGAGTTGGATGGATTAAGAAACCTGCTGCTGAAAAAAGCAAAGGAGGGCTATGACTGGATGATGAGCTATACTTCTGGCTCAAAACTGCTGCCTATGCTGGAGAACAGCCCGCCTTCATGCACAGCAGACCAAAAGGTACATCTCATAGACTTGGCGTTTGAGGATATTGAAGAAAGAATAGGCAGAAACGGATTTGTACTGGATATAAGCCATGCTGCGATGTGCGTAGAATATTACAAGCAGAATAAAGTGAAATTCGCGGCCCTGGAATCGATAAGAAGAGAGCATCATGGAGTGCCTTACTCGTTATCCTCTCTGGAGAACTACATTAAAAAATCCGAAAGAAATATAAGCTGGATACACGTAAGCAATATAAACGGAATAATGGGGGAGAATGAAGGATTAGCAATCGGGATTAAAGACGGGCTGATTGATTTCAAGAAGCTGGTAAGCATGATCGAAGCTAAGGTAAAGAACCCTGTAGGGGTGCTTGAGATTGTGAATAGCCATAAAGAATATCACCTGGTTGACGATTCGATGAAAAAATTAAAGGAGATACTGATCAGATAATATGAAAGAATACATTATAAAAGACAATTTCAGAAAAAATTTCAATAGGGGGTTTTTGAACTGGGTCAGGGTCAGATTAGCCTCTTTAAGACTGGGAAGAACAGGGAAGAACCTTGTCATAGGCAGAAATGTCGAATTCTTGAGATTTCCGAAGAATATAGATTTAGGAGAAAATGTCGTGATAAATGACGGATGCAGAATCTGCCCCACAAATAATGGCGCCAGGATAGAGATAGGAGACTGGACATCCCTGAACTACAACTGCCTCGTATTCGCAGCTTCCCTGATAAAGATAGGAAGGGACTGCATGATTGCTCCCTATGCTTACCTGGTAGACTCAAACCACGGCATCAAAAAAGGTACTCCTATGAGAGCACAGCAGATGACTGCAAAACCCATAATAATCGGAAATGATGTCTGGATAGGTGCGGGAGCAAGAGTCCTGGCAGGAGTAACCATCGGAGATGGGGCAATAGTGGCTGCGGGAGCAGTTGTTACAAAAGATGTGCCTCCTTATGCAATAGTAGGAGGGGTTCCTGCAAAATTTATAAGAGCAAGGGATTAGGAATTCAGATAGTCGATTATACCTTCTGCTGCAAAGAAGCTTTTCTTTTTCGACAGATCATCATAGATTTTCCTTAGCTTTTCCAGGTCTTCCTGAGTATCAACACAGAGACTTACGTCTTTTAACCAGTATCTTTTTTCGAAATCGCACGCAGTCATCTTGAATATAGACGGGTTCTTCAGGATGTAAGCGGTGACGTGCTCTCTTGAAGAAATGTCTTTGTCTAAGGCATTTATTCTCTCAAGAGTTTTGAACGTGAATATCTCAAAATCAAGGCCTTTGATCAGTTTTCGATTGATGATCGTGCTGGTATAATCTGCATTTGATTTAAGATGGATATCTATGCCCAAATCTACCAGGCCAGGGTCTATGAACGGCTCCTCTCCAGGGACTCTAACTATGATGTCAGCATTGAATTTTCTTGCAGCATCATAAAACCTTTTCAGGACATCGTCTTCGTCCCCTGCAAAAGATTTAATGCCCATAGATCCTGCCAGCTTGACTAAAATCTTATCCTTAGGGTTTGTGCTGGTGGCTAAAATCACTTCATCAACATGCTTGCATAGGGCAAGCCTTTCAATTACGTGCTGCAGGATAGGCTTGTTGCCTATCTTCGCCATCATCTTCCCAGGCAGCCTCGTGCTTCCCATCCTTGCCTGGACAATGCAGATGATCTTGTTTTTGTTCTTTGCCATTTTTCACACCCCAATATCACGCGGCTTTTAGGCCTTGTAAATGTTGTCAATGTTTAATCATTTTCTTAAATGTTTTTGTATCTCATCCACTGCGCGGACAGTGCTCTTGCCATCATCGCTGTACAGATATTTTTGTATGAATCTTTTTCTCAGCCCTGGTGGAAAATTGCCTAACTTTTTTGCAGAGCTGCTTATCTCCTTGCTTATTTCCTCGCTGACCTCAGAGTATTTCTTGCAGAGCTTTATCAATCCCTCTGTTACATAGAACTGTTCTGTGTCTTCTTCAGAGCCGAATAGCACAACCCTCTTGTCGAGCATTATGCACTCAAATATGAGCGTGGATGGTATGGTGATGATGAAGTCTGATGCCTTGATGAGCTTGCTGCAGTCCTCTGTCCTTGTCACCACTGCGTTGGCGCCAGTGCTTTTTATGATTCTCCGCACGCTCTCCTCCTTGGTGTCCAGGTCAACAGGGTGAATCTTGATGATGACCTTGAAATTTGGAGAATCCTTCCTATTATTGAAGGTCATAAATGTTGTGAGTATGGTCCGTAGGAACTCTTCCTCAGTTGGCAGGTCTGCGGTGAACACAGTGACCAGCCGCTCGTCTTTTTTCATGTTGTACTTGCTGCGTATCTCCTGCACTTCTTTTGTGCCTAGCTCATTAAGGTAGTCATATTTGGGCGAGCCTATTGTGAGCAGGTTTTCCTTTGGTATGAAGTTCCTCTTGTTGTGCCATTGCATTGTGTGCTCGCTCCACAGAAGCTTGAGGTTTGCGATGGGACGCCAGAGCAGGCTTTTCCTGTCAGTTATCTCAGGCACAGGCACCTGGGTGAGGTAGGCGTTTCTTCCGTGGACTGTCTCTCCTTCAAATGCAAAAGAAAAGCTCGCCTTACTCGCCTTCTCCTTTTCGCTCAAGGCATTATTTGTATTATTGGCTGCCACAAGAAGCCCTCTTGCATAGTAGTTCTTCTCATGGTCAATGAGAACGACTCTTGGCTTTTCTTTTTCCATCACATTGCGAGTGACTTCATAGGCATCTGCGATGAAGATGCTGTAAGTCAAGAATATTTTTTTCAGCTTGGGCCTTATCAGCTCATAGAACGAGATGCCTTTGTAATTAAAGCTCTTCCTGAAATCTGCTCGGCTATCAAGCTCCTTGAATTTTTTTTTCATGAACCTGATAAGCTTTCTCATCTGCTTCATAACGCCAGCGCCGTAATAGGTTCCGATGTATTGCGCGTCATATTTCTGAGGCAGGTATCTTCTCTTTAGGTTCTTCAGGCTGACCATGATGTCAATCCTGTCATACTCAATCATCTTGAATGGTATGCGCCTTTTCTTCAGCTCCTTCACAATTGTGCCCCAGAAGAAGTCGGTTTCATTACCAGTGCGGGTGTTTCTGTCGCTGGTCAGGATGATAAGCTCCTTTGGCTTCATTTGCTTGCAGAAAAGCTTCCCAATAATCCTCCGCAATTGTATTCTCATACGAAGATAGCTCCTAGCCACAAACCCATGATTGCTCATAATCTCGAACATGCCTTTCTTGCTCCCGGTCAAGCCAAGAAGTGAGTAAGGGATTTTTCTCTGTTCGCAAACCTTTATTATAATCCGGTTAATCAACTCGCTGTTGTTCTCCAGGGCTACTGCGCCTGGCTTTTTCTCGTCAAGCACAAGGTTTATCACATCGATGAAGAAAGTGATGCCTGGAATGGACAGCTCATAGCTGAGGTGCGCCATGTCCCATATTAAGAAATACTCTATTGGGTACCACAGGCTCGTGTTGTCAAAGACCAGTTCCTCTGCAAAGCTCTTGCCAGAGCGGAGCTTTTTATAGACCCATTTCTGGATGAGCGGTGTGTTGTAGCCCATGCGCATCTGGCCTGTGGAAGAAATTATCCTTTGAGAATAAACGTCAAGGCAGTTTTCAGCATTGCCCTTGGCAGCAGCCTCTTCAAGAAAGATTAGTTCTGTATCTTTTCCGATTTTTCCAGCGGCAACAACCTTTTCTTGGTTCTTCCGGTGGAGAAAAATTATTTTTTTCATCAGCAGCCTTGCCTCGCGCTCTATTTTTTTCCTGCCACAATGCACAGGTGCTTGTAAATCCCGAACCAGGAAAGAATTCTTTTTAAAATATTGAGGTCATATCCCTTCTCGACTTTGAGTATCTTGAGTTCCTGCATCACTTCCCGCTTCAGCTCGCCCATGCTGTATTGGTTGGGGTGGAAGCTCTTGTCAACCATCCAGCTGTTGCCTGTGATAATATATATCAGCCGCATTATCCAGCTGCAGTTTGGAGTGACAATTATGCATACTCCATCTTTTTTGAGCAGCCGATTGTTCTCCTCAAGCATCTTTTTGATATTCTTTTTCAAAGCCACGTGCTCTACCAAGTCAAATGAAAATATGATGTCAAGGGAATCTGACTTGAGCGCAGCTTTTTTCTCGCACGACTGGGTGAACACTCTGCCTTTTCCAATCCTTTTCTCTGCAATCAAGGCAATTTTTCTCACTACCTCAAGCCCATAAAGATCATGCTCAGGATTCAAGGTTTTTATTATGGAGAGCAAGTCACCAAAAGAGCAGCCGTATTCAAGAATCATCCTTTTCTTCTTCAAGTCTTTATGCTTATGGATGAACAGGAGCTGGTGAGCATCCCGAACCAAGTTGCGATAAGGGTCAGCGTCTTTTTTGCGCCACTCCATCATGCTATTCGCATCAAAGTTCTTGTAAATTGTGGAATAATCGCTCATCTTCCTTTCACCAAGTTACTATTTTGCCTGTTTAAATCTGTTTAACTTTTTATCCGCTGCCATCAATTCGGCATAGAGTGCCTGGTATTTTCCCAGCACTTCCTTCCACTCAAATTTCTTGATGTTCTTCAACGCCTCTGATGCAAAGCTCTCTCTTTTCTGCCTATTATTGGCGAGCTCTTTCACTCGCTTGGCAAACTCCTCAACATTGCCCTTGTCGCACAAAAACCCGCTCTTCCCATCCTCGATGAGGTCGGGTATGCAGGGGATGTTGCTTGTTATGCAAGGCACGCCTCGGCTCATAGCTTCCATCACAATACCAGGCAGGCCCTCGCCTTCTGCTGGCAATAATAGCACATCGCTGGCTTGATAAAGCTTGTGCATGTCAGTTCTCCAGCCGAGGAAGAAAACCTTGTCATTGACTGCAAAGTCTTCTGCTTTTTCCTCATACTCCCTTTTTTTCGGCCCGTCGCCAGCAAGGAGGAAAACAATATTTTCTCTCCTGAGCTTATCAGCAATCCTGATAATCTTGTCAATGCCTTTCCTAGGCACAATCAGTCCTGCGTAGAGCACTACAATGGTATCAGGGTTTATGTTAAGCTCTTTTCTTATCTCTTGCCTGCTCTTCTCAGAATCCTTGAATAGATTTTTTTTGACGTCAATACCCGTGGATATCACTCTTATCTTGTCCTTGGGCATGCCTGCTTTCAGTGCATAGGGAACAAGGCTCTTGCCATAGAGCGTAATAATATTAGGCGTGCCAAATATCAGCCAGCCAAAGAGCTTATCATAGATTTTGAAAATCCTATCCCAGGACTTGCCCATGCTGAAGCTGTAGCCCGGCACAGTGTCCATGGTCAGGATAAGCTTTTTCTTTGGAAAAAAAATCTTCTTGGTCAGCATGATTTTGAAGCTGGTCAGATAATAAGGCACCCACAGATGGATTATGTCATTGTTTTTCATGGCTTTGATGGTGTTTATGTAGAACATGGGTGTTACAGGAAGAGGCTGCTCTGCGCTGATAAAAGGCGGATTGATGATTGAATAGGAATATATCCGGCTCTTCTCTGCCAGCTTGCTGTGATGCAGTGAAGCATCCCTTTTCTTGAAAAGCTTCTTAGGTACAAGCAGGCTGAGCTCGTATTTGTCTCCTAATTTATGGATGAGTTCAGAAATAGGCCTTTTGAGAAGTACAGGAGGATTGACATAGCAGATGCGAGGCTTTTTCATTGGTAATCAATAATGAATCCTTATTCTTATTTTATTCTTATTCTTCTTATTGCCCTATTTCTTCTTTTCTTTCTTATCATTCTCAATTGCGAACTTCCTTACAAGAAAAGTTATATCTTTTTCCAAGGACTCTGCCTTGACATAGAGGCGGAACATCAGGTAAAAGAGCACTATGACGCTCACATACATTAGCAAGTCCATGCCCCTGCCGATGCCGATTAGGATGGATATCTGGGTGGTGAGGTTAGGCGTGAATGCAAAGACAATTATTGCTAGCCAGACTGCGAGCCAGAACAAGAATTCGCTCTTGGTCAGTTTGCCATCCCTAAACCTGAGTATGGCTCTGCTCATTGCGAACAATGCAAATATTATGATTAAAACCTGTATTATTTCCATGATTATCTCCCTCCAGAATAGAGTCTTTTTCTACTCTTTATATTTTTTATGAACATAGCCCCTATTTGAGACTGTGAAAACAGGTTTTCAACGATAAAACTAGAAAACTATATAAACCGACCATTTTACCTTTTCAGGATTAACTTATGCTAGACTAGCGTTGTTGGGGTGGTTTTTTTGGACAAGCATTCTGCAAATCATGAGCATGCTCATCATGAGCCTCATCATGAGAAGAAAGAGAGTGATGACAGCTCTGAAGCAGAAGTGAGCTTTGACTTCTCAAAGATAAAAAAGCTCTTCTCAGTGAGCAGCCAAAAACGCAATGCAATCCTTCTCACCACTCTTCTCGTCCTCATACCAGTTCTGCTGACCATTTATGTAAGAATGCTTCCGCAGTATCTGCCAGTGACAGACCAGTGGGCTACGAATTCTGTTAATAGCTATTTCAAGAACCAGATAGCCCAGTCAGTGAACGCACAATACCCTAATTTGCCGGCGCAGAACAAGGAAACCCTGATCAATCAGCAGTTCGCAGATTTCCAGAAGAATAATGCAGAAATGCTCAATCAACAGGTAAAGTCAACATCTGATTTTTTCAGGACGGGGTTCAGGTATCAGGAGAACAATGTAACCTACACTTTCCTAGGAGACCTAGACTCATATTTCTTCCTGAGATATGCAAGAAACCTGCTGGACAAAGGAACTACCTGCGATGAGATAAAAGACGGCGTTTGCTGGGACAACCATATGCTTGCCCCAATGGGACTGGAGATAGAGCATTCCTTGCATCCCTATGGCATTTTTTATCTTTACAAATTCCTGCATATGATTAACCCCACCATCAACCCTATGCAGACATCCTTCCTGCTGCCCACTTTCCTTGCTGTAATAGCAGCCATAGCAACATTTTTTGTAGGTAAGAAAATTATGAATACAACCGCCGGGTTCTTCGCCGCGATGTTTCTCGCACTTAGTCCCATGTTCTTATCAAGGACCCTAGGCTCTGATACTGACATATGGAACATAATGTTCCCTATCATCATTCTTTGGATATTCTTGGAGGCATTTGAAACCAAGTCATTGCTGAAGAAATCCATCCTTGCAGCAACTGCAGGACTCTTTGCAGGCTTTTTCAGCTTTGCATGGTCAAATGGCTGGTGGTACATCTTTGATTTCATTGTTGTCACCTTAATTACATATATCGCATTCGCTCTACTGAGAAACTTGATGCAACGCAAGAGCGGAAAGAAAATATTTGATGCTGACATAAAATCTACGCTTATCATGCTCGGAGTGCTCATAGTGTTCTCCGGCCTCTTTGTTTCCCTGTTCAATTCCTTTGAGATATTCCACAGGTCAGTAACCGACCCATTTGTCAGGACTGTGAGGTTCAAGGAAGCTACCCACGCAGATTACTGGCCCAACATCCAGACGACAGTCGCTGAGATGAACGAGGCAAGCATATCCACCATTGTAAGCCAGACTGCGTTCGGGAGGAATATATTATTCTCATTAGCCTTGCTCGGAGTGATATTCACCCTAGTCAGCAAAAAGCCTTCGATCAAGGAATACATAATCATAATCATCTCAGCGTTTGTTTTCCTCCTGCTAACGTCTAATGCAGGGCTGAACAACCTGACCACCTATGTTTACCTTTTGGTATTGCTGATTCCAGTTGCAATAGCTGGCATCATGCTATTGAAGGAAAAAGATTCGGACGTTGACATCAAGCCAGCCATACTACTAATCATCTGGTTCGTTGGCATGATATTCGCAAGCACCAAGGGTGTGAGGTTCATCATGCTCGTCATACCTGCATTCGCAGTGTCACTGGGTGTAGCTATAGGATATGTTTACCAGTACTTATCATCCATCATAAGCAAGGAGTTCAAGATTTCAGAGACCGTTGTCAAGGTCTGCATGTTCGCCCTTCTCTGCCTGCTCCTAATCCTCCCAGTGCGGGTCGGCATTAGTGCAGGAGAAAGCTTTGTCCCTTCCATGACAAAGGGCTGGTGGGACAGCCTGACCAAGATAAGGGAAGAATCGCAGCCTAACGCCATAATAAATTCCTGGTGGGACTTCGGCCACTGGTTTAAGTATGTGGCTGACAGGCCAGTGACTGTCGATGGTCTAGGACAGGATTATCAGCTTGCACATTGGATGGGCACAATACTTGTAACAGATGATGAGCACCAAGCCATTAATACTATACGTATGCTGGACTGCGGCAGCAAGCAAAGCTACACAGCCCTATACAATGACACGAAAGACGTGCTCCTGTCAGTCAGCCTTCTCAAGAAGATAATAATGCAGGATAACAAGGAAGAGGTAAGGAAGACTTTGGAGCAAGCAGGAATAAGCCAGCCAGCAATTGAAAAAACACTAGGCTATGTGCTTTGCGAGCCTCCAGAGCACTTCTTCATCACAAGCGAAGATATGGTGGGCAAGGCAGGAGTCTGGGCTCACTTCGGCTACTGGAATTTTACCAAGGCATTCATAATCAGGGAAGTAAAATCCTTGAACCTCGAAGAAGGAGTAAAGCTTGTACGCGAGAAATTCAATTACACAGAAGACCAGGCAACCTCACTATACTATGACATACAAACCCTTGATTCTGAAAGGGCGATGAATGACTGGATATCTCCCTGGCCTAATTATCTGACAAGCAACTGGGTGGGCTGCAAGGAGATGAATGAGACGAAAAACACCAGCACTGCAAACGCCACTAATGACACGACTGCAGGTGAAGTTAATCACCTCCTAGTCTGCCAGCTCAACGCAGCAGTGTCTGAAAGCCAGGGAAGCAGGACAGTGCTGGAATACGCAGTTGTGAACCTGGATGACTACAAGAAATCCAATATTCTGGTAGGTTCATACGATACAGCCACGGGCTACAGGAGAGGAAGCGGAGTGATACAGCCCAATGCATTCGTCCTGGCCAAGAACGAGACAATGGATAGAGTCAGCATGGAAAATGCGACCTTCCCATTCGACGTGCTCGTTGACATGGTGGACCAGAGAGCATTGCTTGTTGACCCCAAGCTCTCAGAGTCATTGTTCACCAAGCTCTTCTACCTGGACGGCAGGTACACCACGCACTTTGAGAAGTTCAACGACGTCACAGACATAACAGGCTCCAGGATAATAATCTGGAAGGTAAAGTGGCAATAAGGACTAAATTCTTTCTTATTTTATTATACTTTTTATTATGTTTATTTTAGAGTTAACTTTATAAATGTCCCTGCGTTCTTCTGTCGTAATAATTATGGTGTGAAAGGTTAAATGGCTAGAAAGACTAATAAAACTGCGGCTAAGACGAATTCAGAGCGCAAGATAAGATTCGCTATTGTGGGCTGCGGCAGGATCGGCATAAGGCATGTTGAGCACATTGTTAACAACAAGCGCGCGCAGCTCATTGCTGTGTGCGACATTGTCAAGGAAAAAGCAGATGCCTTGGCTCAGAAGTATGGCGTCAAGGCTTTCTATGATTATGATGACATGCTCAAGCTCAAGAAAGGATTTGATGTGGTGAATGTGTGCACTCCGAGCGGCTTGCATGCAGTGATGTCTATCAAGGGCTTGAAGAAGGGATTTCACGTGCTTTGCGAGAAACCCATGACCCTTAACCTGGTTGATGCTGAGTCCATTATAAAGGCAGAGAAGGAGAGCGGCAAGAAATTCTTCCTTGTTAAGCAGAACAGATATAACCCGCCTATCAAGGTGCTTAAGAATGCTGTTTACAATAACAAGCTTGGCAAGATTAACATGATCAACTGCAATGTGCACTGGAACAGGAGAAAGCAATACTATGATGAGGCTGATTGGAGAGGAACCATGAAGCTGGACGGCGGAGCCTTGATGACCCAGTGCTCTCATTTTCTGGACCTGATGGTGTGGATTGGCGGAAAGGTGAAGAGCGTATCAGCCAACATGTTCAACCTCAACCACGATTATGTTGAGACAGAAGATACTGGTATCATCACCCTGGTTTTTGAGAACGGCGCTATAGGCACACTGCATTACACCACTGCTGTTTACAACAAGAACCTCGAAGGCTCGATGACAGTGCTGGGAGAGAAAGGCACAATCAAAGTTGGCGGGGAGTACATCAATGTGCTCGAATTCTGGAGTGTTGAAGGAATGGAAAAGCCAGAGCTAGAGCCGGGCAACCCTGCCAATGATTACGGCACCTACAAGGGCTCAATGTCCAACCATGACAAGGTGATTGAGAACGTTGTGAGGGTACTCTTGGATGGAGAGCAGATTGCGACCAACAGCCTACAAGGCAGGGATTCGATCGAGATAATGCAGGCAGCCTATATTTCTGCATTGAAGAATAAGCCAATCCGGCTTCCACTGAAAGGAGATGATTATGATTTCAAGTTAGACGAGCAGCCCCCGTTGAGCGGCAATAAAAAAAGAGTTTGAAAGATGGCAAAAAAACCAACCCCTAAGCAGGATTACTTTATTGAGAATTCTAAGCTTGGCAAGGATGTCAAGGTAGGCAAGTGTTCTATTGTAAAGGATTGCGAAATAGGAGACAATGCCAAGATATGGAATTTTGTCAACATGTACGGCTGTGAGGTCGGCAATGACTGTATGATAGGCTCTTATGTTGAGATACAACCAGATGTTAAAATTGGCAATCATGTCAGGATACAAACTCACTCATTCCTTTGCTCCAAGGTGACTGTTGAAGATGATGTTTTCATAGCGCATGGCGTCATGACAATTAATGACACCAAGCCTCCGGCAAGAGACTCTTCCAAGTGGAAGCCGACGCTGATAAAAAAGGGCGCAATCATAGGCAGCAATGTTACTTTATTACCCGTAACAATAGGAGAGAATTCCATAGTAGGGGCAGGAGCAGTGGTGACCAAGGACGTGCCTGACAACTGCGTCGTGGTAGGCAACCCTGCGCGAATTCTTAAGAAGCTGAAATAAAATAAATTCACGAAGGATAATAACATAAAATATATAAACTTCTCAGAGTTTTGATTCTCCAATGAAAATACCCCTTGTGGACTTGAAGGCTCAGTATCTTAGCATGAAAAAAGAGATTGATGAGGCCATCCAGAAGATCATTGACAACACTTCTTTCATAATGGGACCCCAGGTCAAGGAATTCGAGGAAGACCTGGCAAAGTTCTGCAACTGCAAATACGCTATTGGCGTGAGCAGCGGAACCTCAGCATTGTTCCTGGCACTCAAGGCCTATGGCATAAAAGAAGGCGACGAGGTAATAACAGTGCCCAATAGCTTCATAGCAACAGCAGAAGCCATCATCCAGTGCAGGGCAAAGCCTGTCTTTGTTGACGTTGACGACAAGACCATGCTAATGGATGTCAAGAAGCTGGAGAACGCCATAACCAAGAAGACCAAAGCAATCATTCCCGTCCATCTCTACGGACAGATTTGTGACATGGACTCAATCATCAAGCTGGCAAAAAAGCACAACCTTATAATTCTAGAAGATGCTGCCCAGGCCATTGATTCTGAGTACAAGGGCAAGAAATTGCCCATACATGAGACTGCCATATTCAGCTTTTTCCCAGCCAAGAACCTTGGTTGCTATGGAGACGGAGGAGCAGTCATCACCAATAACGATGACATTGCCAAAGCAGTTGCAAAGCTTAGGGACCACGGCAGGATTGGAAAATATGAGAGCGACATCATAGGCTATGGTGAAAGGCTTGACGCCCTCCAGGCAGCAATACTCAATGCCAAGCTAAAGCACCTTCCAGAATGGACAACTAAGAGGAGGGAGCACGCAAAAAAATATGGCGAGCTGCTCAAGGGAGTGAAAGAAATATCCTTGCCATTTGAGGAAAAATACTCAAAGCATGTCTATTACATGTACATCATCAGGATAAGCAAGAGGGATGAGCTGCTGAATTACCTGAAGGAAAAAGAAATATTCTGCGGCATACATTACTCAATCCCATTGCACATCCAGCCAGCATTGTCATACCTTGGCTGCAAGCAAGGAGATTTCCCAATATCAGAAAAGGCAGCAAAGGAAATACTCTCAATACCCATGTACCCAGAGCTCACTGATGAGCAAATCAAGCACGTTGTGGAGAACATAAAAAACTTTTTTAAAAAAGCTTAATGTTATAATAATCCATATAATCAATTTTTTAGGGGGTGTAACTTGTTCAAAAACAAAGTTGTATTGGTGACAGGCGGCACTGGCTTTATCGGCAGCCATATTGTTGACAAGTGCCTGAAACTAGGGGCAGAGAAAGTAATTGCTTTTGACAACCTGTGCGGAAGCACGCTTGACAATGTCGCTCACATAATGGACAACAAGGAACTGAAGAAAAGATTCCAGTTCATAAAAGGCGACATAACCAACCTAAATGAGATTAAGCCGGCTGTGCAAGAGGCAGACATAATCTTTGACGAGGCAGCCTCCAAGCTTGTAGTATCCTTGAAGAACCCAAGGCTTGACATGATGACCAATGTCATGGGCACGTTCAACGTGCTGGACTCTGCGCAGCAGAGTGACAAAAGAATCATACACGCCTCAACAGGCTCTGTGCTCGGTAGCTCTGACAAGCCAATGCGCGAAGATGATAATCCCAGGCCGACCACTACCTATGGCATAAGCAAACTCGCAGGCGAGAAGTACTGCATGTTCTTTGCAAAGGAATACGGAGTCAAGGTCTCTGCTCTCAGATACTTTCATGTCTTTGGGCCAAGACAGGATTATGCAGGCGAGGCAGGAGTCATCAACATCTTCCTTAGCAAGGTGCTCACTGGCAAGCCGCCAATAATCTTCAGCGGAGGCACCCAGGTAAGGTGCTTCACCTATGTTGAGGATGACGTGAATGCAAATTTCCTGCTGCTGAACAACAAGAGCACCATAGGCCAGGTGTATAATGTCGCTGCTAAGACAAGGATGAGCATTAACGAGCTCGCAGAGATAATAATAAAGAAGTATGCCAAGGACAAGAAGATGAAAACAATTCAGGGAGAGAACAGGATGGGAGAGAACTTCAAGCCCATCCCTGACACGAGCAAGATAGAAGCGCTCGGCTTCAAGGAAAGCATAAGCTTTGAACAAGGGCTCGAGCTCACCAAGACATGGATTGAGCAAGACCTGAAAAGAAAAAAATAAAGTAAATCTATAAAATAAATCTAAAAGGCTGATAATTATGTGCGGGATTTCTGGATTTAATTACTGCAATCCTCAACTCATAAAGAGGATGAACTCTATCATAAGATACAGAGGGCCTGATGATGAAGGCGTATTCTCTGACAAGAAAGTCACGCTGGGGCAGAGAAGGCTGTCAATAATAGACCTTTCATCTGGCGGCTACCAGCCAATGTTCTACTCAAAAAAACTTGGCGCTTGCTCTGAAAAGCACAACAGGCAGAACATTCCCAAGAGCAGCATTTGCATGGTGTTCAATGGTGAGATATACAATTACAAGGAGCTGAGGGAAGAGCTGAGAAAAAAAGGCTATGCCTTTGCCACCCAGTCAGATACAGAAGTCATACTCGCAAGCTACACTGAATGGGAGTTTGACTGCATAAAAAAGCTGAACGGCATGTGGGCCTTCTGCTTGTACGATTTCTCCAAGCAAATCCTCTTCCTAGGCAGGGACAGGATGGGAATCAAGCCGCTCTATTACTACCTAAAAGCTGGCAAACTAGCCTTTGCATCAGAGATAAAAGCCATACTTGCAGACAAGAGCATCAGGCGCGTCCCGTGCAAGGAAGCCATTGCAGACTACATCTCATTCCAGAACATAATGGACGACAAGACATTCTTCCAGGACATCAAGCTATTGCTGCCAGCACATTACCTGGTATTTGACTTAATGTCACGAAAGCTTATTAAGAAGAGGTACTGGAGTCCTGACTTCACCAAGAAGCAATACTCAGGCATAGACGAATGCCTGGCAGAATTCAAGAGCATATTCCATGACTCTGTGAAGAGGCACCTCATCAGCGACGTCCCTGTAGGCTCTTACCTGAGTGGAGGATTTGACTCCTCTGCTGTCTCAGAGCAAGCAAGTGAGATGCTCAGCACAAAAAAATCCAGGATTAACACCTTCACAGGTAGGTTTGACAATGGAAAAAAATACGACGAGACAGCCTGCTCAAGGGAAGTTGCCAGGAAAATCAACGCCAACCTCTTCGAAGTTACAGTCACCCCGAAAATGTTCCTGAGCGGAATCTACAAGATGGCCTATCATATTGACGAGCCCAAGTCCTCGCTCTCAGCTATAGCCCAATACTATGTGTCAAGGCTTGCCTCAAAGCATGTCAGGGTGGTGCTCACAGGGCATGCAGGAGACGAGCTCTTTGCAGGCTACCCCGTGTACAAGGCAACCTATTTCAAGCACCTGGCAAAGAAAAATCCCCTCAACATTTTCAGGCTGAACTTTTTCAAGCCTTCAGAACTGCCAAGGGCAATGTATTTCATACTCTTCCCATTAATTGATTCAGAAACCAGGCATGGACATTTCCTTCTCTTCAGCAAGAGGCAGAGAAAGAAGCTCTTCACCAGGGAATTCGCCAGCGCATTGGAAGGATACAACCCGATACAGAACATAAAAAAAATGTATGACCCCAAGCTTGACATGGTGGATAATGTCCAGAAGATATACATGCAATTCTTCCTTCCCTCAATGCTCATAATAGAGGACAAGCTAGGGATGGCCAGCTCGATTGAAGCCAGGACTCCGTTCTGTGACAATGAGCTAGTCGAGTTCTCCCTTCGGGTGCCTATGAAGTACAAGCTTTACCATAACACCATGAAGTACCTTGTCAAGGAAGGGATGCGGGACAAGCTTCCCAAAGTTTTGTACAAGCAGCCCAAGAGAGGCTTCCCTACTCCGCTCTCGCTCTGGGCGAGGAAAGAGCTCAAGAAATTCCTTTACGAGCTGCTGCTAAGCGAAAAATCCATAAACAGAGGCATATTTAACCAGGACGCAGTCAGGGATTTGCTTGACAAGCACTGCAAGAGAAAGACTGACACTTTGCTTGACCTGGTGAACGCGAACAGGATATGGGCATTGATGAACGTTGAGCTCTGGTTCAGGCTATTCATAGATCAGGACAAGGAAGCATTAAGGTTAGCAGGATTATTTGATAATAGATGATGAAGACAGATAATAAGGATAGATGATAAGGATAGGTGATGAGATTGCGTGATGTCATAATCATCCGGTTGAAGTACGGCGAGATTTACCACGAGTTCAAGGACTCTGCCAAGTTCCAGGTGTGCGCGCCGCCCACAGGAATCCTGTTTGTAGCAGGAATGCTCAAGGCCAACGGGGTTGATGTTGCGATCCTGGACGCAGAGCTCTTCAACTTCACAGCCAATGACATAAAAAAAGAGATAAGAAAAGAAAAGCCCAGGATTGTTGGCATCTCAGGTACAACTCCAGAAGTGCTGACCATAAAAAAAGTTGCAAAGGCGATAAAAGATGTTGACAAGAACATAATAGTCGTTCTGGGAGGGCCGCACTCAACCATCCTTCCCAATGAGGCAATCAAGGACAAGAACATAGACTACCTTGTGCGCGGAGAAGGAGAGATCACAATGCTTGAGCTCACCCAGAAGCTTATGCTAGGCCAGAGCGTCAAGGATGTCAAAGGCATTAGCTACAGGCAAAAAGGCAAGATAATTCATAATCCTCCTAGAGAGCTGATTAAGAACCTTGATGAAATACCCTATCAAGCCAGGGACTTGCTACCTGTGGAGAAATACACTTACCCCGCGCCCAAGCTTGGGAAAGTGCCTTTTGTCGTCTTATTAACAACCAGAGGCTGCCCTTACCAGTGCATATTCTGCAACAAGATGGATGGCAGCTCTGTGAGATACATGTCTCCGAAGAGAGTGGTTGATGAGATAGCATTCATTCACAAGAAGTACGGAATAAAATTCTTCCAGTTCAACGATGAGACATTCAACCTTAACCACAAGCGCGTGTTCGAAATCTGTGAATTGATAATAAAGAAGAAGCTGAAAATCCAATGGTACTGCATGGTCAGGAGCAACCTTGCAACCAAGGAACTATTCCAAAAAATGAAACAGGCAGGCTGCGTAAGAATCACCATGGGTGTGGAGACAGGAAGCCAGGAGATTAATAATATACTGAGGAAAGGGACCAAGCTCGAGCAGTACGAGAAAGCCTACAAATGGGCAAAGGAAGCAGGAATTGAGACTAGAGGATCATTCATCATCGGCAACCCTTATGACACAGAGAAGACTATTAAGCAGACAATCAAATTCGCCAAGAAGCTGAAAATAGACGAGGCTTACTTCAACATCATGACTCCCTATCCTGCAACAAGAGTGTATGAGATGGCAAAGCGCGGAGAAGGGCTCAGGCTTCTCACCAGGGACTGGTCAAAGTATACGCGCTGGGGAGACGCGATAATAGAATTGCCAACTCTCTCAAGAGATGACCTGATTAAGTGGCAGAAGAGGGCCCATAGAAGCTTTTACCTCAGACCATCAAAGGTGTGGTACCAGTTCAGGAGAATGGGGCTCAAGGATTCTATAAGAGCAGCACTTGTCTATGTGCCAGCGCTTTTCAAGAAATAAAAAGTCGCACATGCTTGTTCTATGCTTTCATGGCTGCAGCTTCTCGTTCATCTGCATGTCAAACAAGATTGCGAAAAGTAATGATTGGAATCCTGTGATGAGCAGCAAGGCAGTCAGCACGACAGTGTTACCGCTTATTGCTCCGCCATTCAATCTTATCCATACGAGATCAAGTCCGGCTATCAGACCTATGGGTATGAGCACGAAGCCCATTCCATAGAATAGTACTAATGGATGGAAGTCCTTGATAATGTAATTCCTCTTTATCCTCCAGAAGAATCTCCACACCAGTCGCGGAAATACCTTTCGTATGTACTTGAATGTTTTTATCTGGGATTGCCGCTCTCCTTGAAGATAGATGGCTTTTCGAGGAACATCCTTTATCCTGACGCCCTTGACATTGAACATCGCCATCCAGTCGCCATTATAGCCATAGCCCTTGGTAGCTTTTGACCAGTCAATCTTGCCAATGACTTCTGTCTTCAGGGCAGTGTAGCCGTCATTGCTGTCGTAAACTTTCCAATAGCCTGTTGCGAACTTGGTGAGAAGCGAGAGCATGGAATTCCCAAACACCCTGGCAAATGGCATTGTCTTGGAGACTTCCTCGTCCTCCATGAACCTGTTGCCCTTGACATAATCAGCCTGGCCGCTCGTAATCGGCTCTAAGAACCTGTCAACCTCTGACAAGTCCATCTGGTAGTCTCCGCCTACAACCACTGTGATGTCTGTCTTGTCCTCAAATGATTTCTTGTAACCAGTAATCAGAGCCTGGCCAAGACCCATGTTCTTCTTGTGCTTGATGAGCATAATCCTCTTGTCCTTGCGCATAATGCTCTTTATCACTTCAGCAGTATTGTCCTTGCTGCCGTCATCCACCACATACACCTTGTCAATAAGAGCAGGCACATGAGTGAGCGTCGGCTTTATCAGCCTCTGCTCATTATACGCAGGCACTACCAAAGCAATCTTTTTTCCCTTGTACATAATTTACCCCTTTAATGAGTATTATGATTAGAACATTTAGGAGATATGCACAATTTAAATAGTTTGCGAAGAGCCTGAGTCTTAGTAGAAAGCTTTAAATATCTTTCAGAAAGCCTGGTCTTAAGGGGTGATTGGAATGACTTCAGAAGAGTCTGATGTGATTGACAAGGACAAGGTCAAAGGCTTTTTTCAAAAATTCGACTGGAAGACAGCGCTGTTCATCGTTGTCCTGCTCATTTATGGCGTTCTTGTGATTAACCTTGCACTGCAGTTCAAGCAGCTGCCTAGCCCATTATACGGTGGGGATTATTATCATTCAATGGGCACAGTGGAGCACTTCAAGGCAGGAGGAAGCCCTTTTAAGAACGCAGCCCTGCTCAACGGGCTCCCAAGCTATTTCCCGGTCTACACTATCCTCGCAGGCGGAATAGCAAAAGTCTTCTCATTGGACAGCTTTGTTGCTATGAGAATATTCTCGATGATAGAAATCTTCCTGTCTGTCATAGTTGTTTATTTCCTGGGCAAGCTCTTGTTCAAGAACAAGATAACTGCTTTGATATTCGCAGTCGCCTATCTTGACCTGACTTTCTTCCCGGTCTGGAAATACCTCCAGTTCACTCAGAGCCTGATGTTCCCGCTCTTCTTCTTGGCAGCATTTTATTTCTATGAAAAAAGAAACTGGGTGTCTGCAGTGATTCTCGGTCTAGTCTATGGGACTCTCGGAATAACTCACTCAGTTGGCTTTGTCACAGCATCCATGTTCATGATAATATTCTCCCTTTACCTTCTCATATTCCAGCACATGAAGAAGTTCAAGATGATATATAACAAGGATTTCAAGGAAAACTTTGTCAAAACCCTGCGCTTCCTAATAATAGTTGCAGTCTTGGGCGTAGCGATTGCAATGCTCTACTGGTACAAGCCTATATTTGTATTTCACGGCCAGCCCTTGAACCCTGTGCCGAACTTTGACCAGCAGGACTTCTCCTCAATGAGAGTGTGGTGGAGCTTCACAGTGAGGATATTCACCATGTACTTCTTCAACTTCTCAAACCTCTATTATGCTATCAAATCAATCTTTTTCATCCTGGGAATCATAGGAATTTTCTTCTTGAAAAAATACACCAACGCGCACAGGTTCATCATCATAATGCTTATCACCACGCTGATCGGCTCTTTCCACTTTATCATCCTGCAGCCCATCACAGGCATCAACCTCTCAGCTGAATACATCAGCATGTTTGCATTCGCTCTAGCAATAGCCATGTTCACTGCGTTCACAGCCAGCACCATAGGCTCGTTTGCAAAGAAATACTCTGATTATGTGCTCATCATATTTTTTGCGCTGCTGCTCTTATTCAACATTATGCAGTTCACAAATTATGCCAGCACCGACAGATGGATCCAGGTCGGAAAATCACCCGTGCCCCAGAGCATGATCGAGATGAAGAATTGGGTTTTAGCCAACACTGGAGTCAATGACATTTTCCTGTCCAACAATGAGCTGAGCTTTGCCCTTAATGCGTTGACAGGAAGAAAACTGCTGACATTGAAGAGAGGGCACACTGAGTTGTTCTCTGATGCCAACAAGAACATGCAGGATGCTGCAATCATATTCTTCTCCAACAGCACAGACGCAAGAAAAGCATTGCTCAAGGACAGGAACGTAAAGTATCTCTACTGGCAAGCAGACTGGGTAAGGCTGGAATACCAGTTTGATGAGCAAGGAAAGCTTGTCAGCATATTCGACCCGTTGCTCCTGCTGGACACACCTGAAACCCGGAAATTGTTAGAGGAGAACAATATATCCTACACGCCTGACTACACCTGGCTTGACCCAGCGGTGAGGCAGGATGATGTGAAGAAATTCAATGTGCTCTACATTGGGCCGCAGAACTACAATAACTACACCAACCCTTGGAAGCCTGACCTTGACAATTTCCTCCAGGAAGTGTGGAGCTACACAGACCCAAGCAACAACATGGCTGTGGCTAGGATTTACAAGATTGTAAATATAACTTGATAACTTGATGTGAATGTTTGTGAATGATGTGAATGGCATGGTAAAGAAACTAGGCTCTGTAATCCCTTTGGTGCTGCTCTGTGGTGTCATCACCTCATCAGCCCAGTTATTCCTCAAGCTCGGGACAAAGAGCCTTGAATTATCCTTCGCTGGCCTGGTGAACAACTTTTTTCTTATACTGGGCATGATAACCTATGCCGTCGGAGCAATCATAATGGTGCTTGCACTGAAGAAAGGAGACTTGTCACTGGTTTATCCTCTGATAAGCCTGAGCTTTGTTTGGGTAGCAGTGTTCTCTGTTTTATTTGTAGGAGAGAGCCTGGCATTGTTGCAGTGTATTGGAATATTATGCATAATAAGCGGAGTGTCTTTTGTGAGCTGGGGGGCAAAGCATGCTTAATCTGTTAGCAATAGTGCTCGTGATTTTTGGGACTGTGCTAGGAGCATTTGGCTCATTATACCTAAAAAAAGGAGCCAAGAGTTTTGACCTGAACCTGCTTAAACAGCTTAGGAATAAGGAGCTCATCATAGGTATTGTTCTTTTTGTAGTCAGCGCGCCTTTTTACATTTACGGACTAAGCATAGAACGCTTATCAATAGTTTATCCGATAACATCCTTGACTTACATATGGGTCGCTTTCCTGTCATTAAAGTTTCTCGGAGAGAAAATGAACTGGCACAAGTGGCTGGGCATCATTCTCATCATGGCAGGAATATTCTTCATAGCCTGCTTTGCCGCATAGGGATTATGAGACTGGCATAATGGTGATAATTGTGAGATTTAGTGAGAATTATTTCCTTGCTTGTTTTAATTGTTGGCTTTGAGCTCAGAATCCACTGCCTTGAGGAGCTCATCAGCCTTGGCACCAACAACCCTAATGGCATCAGCAGCCTTTATGCTCTTGACAAAGAAAGTCGGCGTTCCCCCAACCCCTATTAATGTGCCTGCCTGCACGTCATTCTTGACCTTGGCACTATACCTCTGCCGGTCAAAACAATCATTGAACTTCACAGGGTCAAGCCCCACTGCCTTTGCGTATTCCCTCAAGGAATCAGCGCTAAGATCGCTCTGATGCTCGAACAAATAATCATGATAATCCCAGAACTTCTGCTGCTCCTTTGCACACTCAGCAGCCAGGGAGGCATTAAAAGCCTGAGCATGTATTCCTGTTAGCGGAAAATTCTTGAAAACATAAGCCACATCATCAGGATATCTGCTCATGACATCCTTTACCATTAATTCTCCCTTGGCGCAGAAAGGGCACTCATAATCAGAAAAGCCAATAATTACGACGCTAGGCTTCTCAGGACCCCTGTAAACATCATTGCCATCAATAGGGACTTGTATTCTCTCATTGCTATTAGCGCTCTTGCCGAACAAGCCAAAGCCCTTGGTGAAGAGAGCAACTCCTATGAGGATGAGCAGGGCGAACACTGTAATAGCCACAATGTTCTCTGTGCGCTCAGATGGATTTTGAAGCTTGGCATCTCCTTGTTTTTTTTGCTCAGGCATAGCAGAAGCATCCTTTTTGTCGTCACTTTTCATTTTTCAAGGAAGAACAAGTTATGCTTTTAAAAAGTTTTGGTATGAGTTTAGTAATCCTTCTGGGTAATGCCGATATAGACAACTGCGGTTATGAGCACGCAGATGAAAACCACCTGCAGCGAGCCCAGAAGAAGGCTCACATTGGCGTCAGGATTCTCTGAAGCCGTGACAAACCCAGTCGGCGACCCTCCTGCAATATTCAGCACGAAATGAGCTGCAATCACAGATATAAGAATTATGAGCAGCCATATGAAGAAGATATCCTTCTGTGCCCTACCTTGGGTTTTCTTGTAATTCTCAAATTCCTTCTCGTCAACAAGTCTTTCCATTTGTTTGCCTAACCTTTAATTAGTGAGAGGCATTTTTAAATCTTTTTGTTAGCCTTTGGAAATATTCAAACATAACCTTTATAAATCCATCGCGGTTTTTCTGCATAAAAGCCCGAGTGAATAGCGATTTTAGGGTTTGATAACTTGCTTTTTGCAGGTGTCAGAGCTATTTCTCTCGGAAAACAAGAATTATCAAAAAAATCATTCAAAGGCTATCATCATGGCAGACCAGAAAAGATTTCAGACACAATCCCAAGATGTACCATTAGGTGGCGAAGACAAGGACTACAAGCACCTAGTCAGGATTATGAATGCTGACCTAAAGGGCAGCAAGCAGATTCTCTACGCGCTCCCTTTTATCAGGGGCATAGGCTTGATGTTTGCAAATGCCGTGCTGAGAAAAGCCAATGTTGATATTCACAAGAAGGCAGGGTACTTATCAGAGCAGGAAGTCAAGGCTATTGAGGAAGTAATAGCCCACCCTGGAAAGTTCGGCATTCCAGTCTGGATGTTTGACAGGAGGAAGGATTATGACACAGGAGCAGACCTACACATCATATCAGGCTCATTGGAATTCACACACGAGATGGATATCAAGAGGATGAAGAAGACCAAGTCCTACAAGGGACTTAGGCACCAATGGGGACAGCCGGTCAGAGGGCAGAGGACCAAGTCCAACTTCAGGAAGAACAAGGGCAAGGTCACGCTCGGCGTTGTGAAGAAGAAGATTAAGTCAGGAAAAGTATAATCACAGAAGGGCATGATCACATTAAGGAGATAAATTAATATGGGACAACAAAAACCAAATGTTTTTGAGTCCAAAAATTAAAATTATAGGTGAAATTTTTGGGAGATCCAAGAAAAATAAGGAGAAAATACGACACTCCCAGCCATCCATGGCAGGGTGACAGGATTGAGGAAGAGAAAAAGCTCTTAGAAGAATACGGCTTGCAGAACAAGAAGGAAATCTGGCGCATGCAGAGTTTGCTCAAGAGATTCAAGGACCAAGTTAAGAACCTGGCAAGCAGGATTGACAATCAAGGAAGGCTCGAGGAGAAACAGCTGGTTGGCAGGCTGGTATCCATGGGATTGATGAAGCCATCTGACCCTTTGGACGTTATTCTGGGCCTCACCAACAAGGACATTTTTGAGAGGCGGCTGCAGACAGTTCTTGTAAGAAAAGGACTTGCCAGAACACTGAAACAGGCAAGGCAATTCATAACTCACAGTCATGTTACAGTTGACGGAAAGAAGATAACCTTCCCCAGCTATATTGTGAACTTGAAAGAGGAATCGCTCATAAGCTTTGTCTCAACATCAACTCTTAGCAGGGAAGACCACCCTGAAAGAGTGATAAAGGAGACTCCTAAGGAGAGAGCTGATAGGAAGAAGAGAGAAGAGAAGGAAGAAGTTGCTCCTTTGGTGTTCGAGGAAGAGGAGATCAAGGCTATCGAAGAGAAAGGCACAATAGAGAAGAAAGACAAGAAAGAAGCAAAAGAGCACAAGGAAGCAAGCAAGCAAAAGCTTGCTGCCTCAGAAAAGGTCAGCTTTTCTGAAGCCAAAAAAGAGCACAAGAGCGAGAAGAAGGAAATAAAGAAAGAAGAGAAAAAACAAGAGAAAAAAGAATAAGGGTAGCACAAAATGATGAGAGACAACATAAGATGGGGAATAGCGCATATCTACTCGTCCTATAACAACACAATCATTCACATAACTGACATCACGAACACAGAGACATTGTCCTTCAGTTCAGGAGGGCAGATGGTGAAGGCTCACAGGCTTGAAAGCAGCCCAACCGCAGCCATGCAGGCAGCAAAGAAGGCTGCAGAGATTGCCATGGAAAAAGGCATTCATGGCGTGCACATAAAGATAAAAGCACCCGGCGGGCATAATGGTCCAATGACGCCAGGACCAGGAGCCCAGGCAGCAATAAGAGCCCTTTCAAGAATTGGGCTGAAGATTGGATTCATTGAGGATGTAACTCCCGTTCCTCACGGAGGGTGCAGGAAAAAGGGAGGAAAAAGAGGAAGGAGAGTATAAAGGTGGCAAGCATGAAAGTCAATCTAATGATTGAGAAGAAAGGCAAGAAGTCAGAGGACAAGATTGTTTTTGAGCTCACTGATACTGACATTAGTTATGCTAACACGCTAAGAAGGCTTTTTATGAACGACGTGCCTGTAATGGCGATTGAAGACGTGGAGTTCAGGAGGAACGACTCCGGGCTTTACGATGAGATGATTGCGCACAGGCTAGGGCTCATACCGTTCAAGACAGACCTAAAGTCCTACAATCTACCAACTGAGTGCAAATGCAAAGGAGAAGGCTGCGCCAGGTGCCAGCTCAAGATGACGCTCAAGGCAAAAGGACCCGGCACTGCCTATTCTGGTGACATCAAAACCAAGGACCCTAAGGTCAAGCCTGTTTACACTAAGATGCCAATTGTTAAATTACTCGACGGGCAAGAGCTAGAGCTCGAAGCCACAGCAGTGCTCGGCATTGGCAGAGTGCATGCAAAATGGAGTCCCTGCCTTGCATATTACAAGGAAATGGTGGATATCAAGATTGAGAAACAACCTGACAACAAGGAAGAGCTCGTGGAGCAATGCCCCAAGGCAATCTTTGAGGTCAAGAACGACAAGCTAGTAGTTGTTAATGACAAGGTTAATGATTGCACACTATGTGATGCCTGCGTAGAGCTGAGTGGCGGTAAAATAAAAGTAGAGCCAAAAAAATCCTACATGATTACGATAGAGTCATGGGGACAGCTCGAGCCAGGTGAGATTGTTGAAGAAGCAATTGAGGCTTATGATAAGCAGCTGGACGAGTTTGTTGAGCTGCTCGGAAAGGCAATCAAATAAACCTCCCCTTAGCATTTACCCTCAGCAATTTATGCGGGGGTGCCGGAGTGGTCAAACGGGCTACCTTGAGGGGGTAGTGGCTTAGTGCCTACGCGTGTTCGATCCACGTCCCCCGCATTTGCAAACTAAATGTGGTAACAAAAATCCTTACAGATTTTTGAACCCGCAGATTTTTATTTATAGGTCACGAAAATGAAAGCAGGTCAAAAGAACAATCAATTGATGGAATTACTGCAGCTCTTGAAAAAGACAGCAATAGATAATGATGTTGCTATCTGGAAGAGGGTTGCGACTGACCTAGAGGCACCTACGCGAAGGCGGAGGATTGTGAATGTTTACAAGCTCGACAAGTACACCAAAGACAACGACACAGTTATTGTGCCTGGAAAAGTGCTTGGGAGCGGTGAGCTCAGCAAGAAGATTGTGGTTGCTGCTTATACCTTCTCAGAGCAGGCGCTCCAGAAGATTAACGCAAAAGGAAAAGCCATCACCATAAAGGAGCTTGTTGAGAAGAACCCTAAAGGCAACAAAGTGAGGATAATGGGTTGAAGGTTGAGAACATGATAATTGATGCTACTGACATGATCCTTGGAAGGATGCTTAGCTTTGCAGCAAAGCAAGCCTTGCTAGGACAAAAAGTCGATATTGTAAACTGCGAAAAGGCAGTAATCACAGGCAAGAAGGAGTATGTTTTTCACAAGTATTGGTACAGGGCAAGAGACATGGGTGGGCCGAGAAAAGGACCCTTCATGCCTAGGATGCCTGACCGGTTTGTGAGAAAGATATTGAAAGGAATGCTGCCTCTGAACAAGCCCAGAGGAAAAGAAACCTACAAAAGAATGATGTGTTATATTGGTATGCCTGAGGAATTCAAGGGCAAGGAAGTGGCAAAGGTACCTTATGCTGACTCTGCTAATCTCACCACGCTGAAAAAGGTAACCGTTGGTGACATCTGCAAGTACATCGGCGGAAAATGGAATGAACGGGCCTGATGATTTTCATGAAGGATGGTTAATATGGAACAAAAAGCAATAACAACCCACGGAAAAAGGAAGAGAGCAATTGCCAGGGCAGTGCTTAAGCCAGGCAAAGGCGTAGTCACTGTTAATGATATGGACTTGGAGATTTACAACCCGCAGATATTCCAGTTAAAGATTAAAGAACCGCTAATACTAGCCGGTGACATAGCGAATCAAGTAGACATAAAAGTTAATGTTATCGGTGGAGGAATGAGCAGCCAGACAGTCGCGGCTCGACTGGCAATTGGCAAGGCGCTTGCAGAGTACAGCCCCAGGCTCAAGAAAGTGTTCCTGGACTATGACAGGCAGCTCTTGGTCGCAGACGTGAGGAGAAAAGAAAGCGCAAAGCCCAACAGGCACGGACAAGCAAGATCCAAAAGACAGAAGTCTTACAGGTAAGACTTCTGATTAAGTTCATCAAAGATGAACATACGACAAAAATCTTACAGGTAAGATTTTTGGGTATGTCAATCAGAGATTGCCATACGACAGAAATCATACAGATAAAAAATGCAAAGGTGAAACAAAATGATTATTGCAAAAATCCAGAGATTTTTGAAATACCAAAATTTCAGGGAGGTGAAATTTTGATTATCCCAATTCGCTGTTTTTCATGCAACAAGCCAGTAGCCCACCTTTGGGAAGAATTTGTGGAGAAAGTGCAGAAAGGCGAGGACAGGAAGGAAGTAATGGACAAGCTCGGCCTTGACAGGTACTGCTGCAGGGCACTCTTTTTAGGGCACATCGACCTTCTGGACATGGCTAGCAAGTTCAAAAAGTTTTAAACAAACTTTTTGACCATTCAACCTTGATGTTGAACATTTTAAGAAATTCTGATTAAGCCATTTTTTATTCTAGCTTTTATTTCACGACTTTCAGCAATAATTATATAAATGCCTTTGAAGTAATGGGTTATGCTATGGACAAGGTAAAGGCTGAGCCTAAAGAGGGAATAGAGCGGGCAGAGCGAGTAGACTTCAACATCATGGCTGCTAAGTGGCAGAAGAAATGGGCAGAGGCAGCCATATTCAAGGCCAAAGAGGATTCTAAGAAGAAGAAATGCTATGTGCTTGAGATGTACCCGTATCCTTCTGCCTCATATCTGCACATGGGACATGTCCGTAATTATACTATTGGAGACATTTATGCCCGCTTCAAGAGGATGCAGGGCTTTAACGTGCTCTACCCCATGGGCTATGACAGTTTTGGCCTGCCTGCTGAGACTGCTGCTAAGAAAGAAGGCGTCCACCCGAAGAAGTATGCTGATGAAGCCATGAAGAAGATAATGGAGTACCAGAAAGCTCTTGGAAATAGTTATGACTGGGACAAGCTGCTCTACTCCCACGATCCTGATTATTTCAAATGGAATCAGTACTTCTTCCTGAAGCTGTTCGAAAAAGGCCTGGCTTACAGGAAACAGGCGCCTGTGAACTGGTGCGCTACTTGCCAATCAGTCCTCGCGAACGAGGAGGCAGAGGGAGGAACTTGCTGGAGATGTGACAGCGAGGTGGGCAAGAAAGAATTATCCCAATGGTTCTACAAGATTACTGCTTACGCAGACAGGCTTATTGATGATTTGGACAAGATTGACTGGCCTGAGAAGATCAAGCTCATGCAAAGGAACTGGATAGGCAAGAGTCATGGCACAGAAATAACTTTCACAATTGACGGCGAAGCATGGAATGTTTTCACCACGAGACCGGACACTATTTACGGCGTGACTTTCATGGTGATATCTGCCCAGCACCCGCGCTTATTAGAGATGACAGATGCTAAACACAGGAAAGAAGTTGAGGCATTTGTGAAGAAAGCCCAGAAGGTGAGAACGCCCGAGGAAGTTGAGAGCTTGGAGAAAGAAGGCGTTTTTATTGGAAAATACGCAATCAACCCGCTCAACAATGAGAAGGTTCCTGTTTATGCTGGCAATTTCGTGCTGGCAGACTATGGCTGCGGAATGGTCATGGCTGTGCCTGCGCACGACCAGCGAGACTTTGAGTTCGCAAAGAAGTACAGCATTCCCATCAAGGTGGTTATTAATCCGCCAATGTATGACTTGAATGCTGAGAAGATAAGCAGGGCTTATATTGGCGACGGAAACCTCACTGCGTCTGGAGACTTTACAGGCTCAAATAATAATGATGCCATTGATGAGATAACCAAGCATTTGGAAAAGATAGGCAAAGGAAGAAAGACTCTTCAGTACAAAATAAGGGACTGGATGATTAGCAGGCAGAGGTATTGGGGCACGCCCATACCTATTATTCATTGCCACAAGTGCGGCGACGTCCCTGTGCCTGAGAAAGACTTGCCTGTGCTGCTGCCTGAACAAGTGGATTTCAACGCCGCAGAGAACCCTTTGCTGAGCAGCAAGGAATTCCTACAGATCAAATGCCCGAAGTGCAGAGGAGCTGCACACAGGGAAACTGACACAATGGGTGGATTTGTTGACTCATCATGGTATTTCCTGAGGTACTGCGACAATAAGAACAAGGCCAAGCCATTCGACCCCAAGAAGGTTAACTATTGGATGCCTGTAGACCAGTACGTGGGCGGGGCAGAGCATGCAGTGATGCACCTCATATATGCGCGATTCTTTGTCAAGGCATTAAAGGATTTAGGATTTGTAGATTTTGACGAGCCCTTTGCAAAGCTATTCAACCAAGGCGTATTATACAAGGACGGGGCAAAGATGAGCAAGAGCAAAGGCAATGTCGTGACCCAGGACCAGATAGGTAAGAGCTATGGCATTGACACGGCAAGATTCTTCCTCGTGTTCCTCGCATCGCCTGACAAGACAATGGAATGGGATGAGAAGACTATTGAAGGCACTTACAGGTTTCTTGTCAAGGTTTACAGGATGCTCACTGAGAAGAAAATCGTCGAGAAGACAATAAAGAACCAGGAGAGCAGGATGCACAAAGCCATACTTGAGGTGACTGAATACATTGACACTTTCAAGTACAACCTTGCCCTGATAAGCCTCATGAAATTCGCCAACTACCTATTTATCAAGGAAGAGATTAACAGGAAAGCAGCAGAGAGCCTGCTGTTGCTGATGGCACCTTTCACCCCGCACCTTGCAGAGGAGCTCTGGGAGAAGCTAGGCAACAAGCCGTTTGTCAGTTTGGAGAAGTGGCCTGTGGCTGACAAGAAGAAGATTGACGAGAAAGCAGAAGCAGCAGAAGAAATGTATGACCTGGTGAGAAGGGACATTATCGCGCTCCATGAACTGACCGGGTTGACAAAGCCCAGCAAAATAATATTGGTAATACCTGATGAATGGAAATATGGCTTTATTGCCGAGCTGAAGAAGGAGATGGAAGCCACAAGGGATGCTGGCGCCTTGATAAAATCATTATGCTCAAAAGACAAGGCTAATTCAAGACTCATTGCAAACCTTGTCCCAAGATTTGTTAAGAGCCCTGACAAGCTGCCAGAAGTCGTGCTATCCCTGGAGATAGAGAAGAAAGCATTGAATGCCTGTCTGGTGGATTTGACAAAGGAGTTCAAGTCCAAGTTTGAAGTGGTGCTTGAGAAAGATTCAAAGCACGAGAAGGCAAAGAATGCAATGCCTGGCAAGCCAGCAATAATCTTTGAATAAAGCCTGAGTGAACGAGAGTTTAGCGTGTATAAAAAGCGGTGAGGTACTGGACTTTAAATGATTCCCCAAAAAGCCCTATATATTAACGCAAATAATGGTTCTTTCAGAGTGGAGGATGTTAAAGATGAGGAAGTAATAGGTCCTCTTGATTTTGCTTTCAAATATGCTAATGATGATAACAAGTTCTTTTTTGGCTCAGGAGTACTTGCAGGCTCAATAATCCCTGGCACTAGGAGGCTGATTTTTTGCGGCCGCTCACCTCTTTGGAAGAATTTCTACATTTCAACAATGGGTGGAGCTGCGCTCATATTCCATCACCTGGGGATTAATTATGTGGTTATCGAGGGCTCTTGCCCTGACTTCAGCGTATTGAGATTAAAGAGAAAAAACAATAACATCAACGTGGCGTTTGAAAAACTGAGCCCTGAACCTATGTGGAAAGGCTATAATAGCAAAATCGGATTTTACGCTCTTCAAGAATACTTATTCGACAAGTACAAATCAGAATATGATGATTGCTTGGACGAGTTCGGTAAATTAAGGATTCTTGCAACAGGACCTGCCAGCCTGAAGACAAATATGGGAGCTATTGGCTCAAGCTATGTCGAAGGCGGAAAGCTTAACCCTGTTGATTGCTGGGCTGGGAGAGGAGGCATTGGCTCAAAGCTTGTTCAGAAGCACAAGATTGTTGGCATCCTTTATGGTGGAGACTACACTGACGCTGATTTGCGTAACTCAGAAGAGCTTAACAAATACTTTGAAGAGAAATTCCATAAGAAAATGCTCATGGAAGACTTGGAAGTCACAAAGAAGTACAGGTTTGACCCTGAAGCAGCATCTGGAGGAACGCTGGGTGTGAATTTCACCAAGACCCAGACATGGCTCTTTAGCTTCAATTATTCTTCAATTTATTTATCAGATGATGAAAAAATGCAGATTCATAACAATTTCATTAAAGACCATTACTTAAAACAATTCAATGAAGAGACTATCAAGCCAAAGCTTTTCAAGACTTGCGGAGAAACCTGCCCTGCTGTGTGCAAGAAGATGAGAGCGGAATTCAAGAAAGACTATGAGCCTTACGAGGCATTGGGTCCGAATTGCGGAATATTCGACCAGAGAGCTGCTGAGAAGCTCAACCATTATGTTGATGCAATGGGCTTTGACGCAATACAGGCAGGAGGCTTGGTTTCATGGCTCATGGAATGCTTTGCAAAGGGGTGGATAAAAAAAGAAGACTTTGGAATAACCACGGCTCCCAGATGGGATTGGAAGAATTTTGATGTTGTTAATGACTCGAACAGCAATGCAGAGCTTGGCATTCAGATAATAAACGCAATGCTCAGCAACCCTATCTTTAGCAAGAGCATCAGAACTACTGCAAAAGAGATTGACAAGAAATATGGGACCAAGACGATTAACCTCGCCGTGTTCAATGCCTATGCTGATGAAGGATGTATGGTGCCTAATATGTACTGGGCTCCTGGGCTTTTTAGCCCCATGCCTATAATGGGCAAGTACTTCCAGTACTATGAGAAAAAAACACCAGACCCATACGAACTCGGAAAAAAGAATGTTGAGCGGATGATAAAAGAGTTCTACTCTGACAACGCAGGCTGCTGTAGGTTCCACCGAGGATGGATAGAGGACTTGATGGAGGACCTTATTGACAAGCACTTCAAGCTCAGAATTAATTTCTTTGAGCACCACAAGAAGCTTGCGCAGCTGATTAATTGGGATAACAAGAGTGTTTTTTGGGAGAGCGAACGAGTTATTGACATTGTCGTTGAGTATTTGAAGAAATTCCTAAGGGAAAAACCTGATGATAGTGCAGCAAAGGAATGGATTGAGAAATTTGAGAAAGACAAATGGAAGGCTGCCAGGGAATACTGGGAAGAGATTAAGCGCGGAATAAATGATGCGATGAAAGATTAATTTTCTAAATATTTATATAGCCTATTAAACCACCAAGTATCATGGCCTTTATTGATATCATTGGATATGTCGCAGGTGCTTTGATACTTATTTCTTTGATACCTCAGATTATTAAGAGCTGGAGAACCAAGTCAACAAAGGACATATCCTTATTGCGATACATCATATATACTGGTGGTGTGATTTTATGGTTGTCATACGGCATTATTTTGCATAATGGCCCAATGATTCTGACAAATTCTATAAACCTGTGCTTAGCATCTTCTGTGTTGTTCTTAAAAATTAAGTATGGATAGAATATTTTAAGTGTTCATAGGTACTGCTTCTATCCTGTAAACTCCTCCTATCTGCGCTGCCTTGTTAAGGAATTCTCCGCCAATGAGCTTGGTTGGGACGCCATACTTCTTTTCATACTTGTCATCAAGGATTATGCCGAGCTTGTCTTGGCGCCAGGGAGGAATGCTCACAGAATAATTGTTGGCATGGAGCACTAAGGCAACATCTTTTTGCTCTATTTGGCCGTATTCTAAGAGCTCTTTTATAGGAATATAAGGGTATTCTTTTTTCTGGTACATTATGAAGTTCGCCTCGGCAATCTCTCGAAAGTCAGAATAGTAAATTCTGAGAGGAAGACGGCCTGGCTCACCAATCACCAGAATAAGGTCGTCAATGGTCATGCTCACATCATGATGCTTAGGCATTATAATCCTGCCATCAGGCCCTTTGAAATAAGTGCCTGGCTTGACATCCTCATCTGGCGAATAAATATTATTAACATCCACAAGGTCCTTCCATGCCTGTGCCTTTTCTTCTGGGAAGAATATGCCTGGATAAGTCATCTTGGCTTTTCTGGCTGACTCAAAATCCTTGCCATGCCAATACTTCTTTGGTATATTGGTCTTGCTGATGGAGAGAAAAACCTTATTAGCATCGTCATGCACAAGAGTGTACCAGTCAGTTGACTCAACCCTAACCAAACCCGAGGATGAAAGGCGCCCTGTGGGCAACCTGCTAATAACATCAGGCAGGCTCATGCCGTACTTGGTCGCCTGCATAACAGCGCTGGGATTAGAGTTGCAAACACGATTATAATCAATTGGCTGCATGCTCTTGGTCAGGGTGTCAATGTCCTCCTTGCCAAGCTCTGTAGCATCGATGCTTATCCTTTCCAAGGTCCTGTGCCAGGAGTTAGGAATGGGAACTGCTCTTTCGCCTATGGTGCGCGTAGTGTCATATATTCTTGGGATTGGAAGCCTGTTGTGAATAGCAATGACTGTTGCAGTGATGAGAGCACTACCGCCGATAATCCATTTAATAGCCTCTCTCCTGTCGATAGAGCTTACAGATGTGTTTGAGTGCTTTTTCATTTTAATATTTGATATGATGGTTTGGCTTAAATATTTTATTGATGAGCCCTCAATTCACTAAGCCAATTCGCTCTATCATGAACCATATGGCTGACAATCCGAGAAGAACAACCATTATCCCCAGCACCAAATCAAATTTTGCCCCGAACAGCCAGACCAAGATAAGCCTTATGCAGATATAGATGATGATAATGTCCCTGACAAACCCTCTGATGCCTGTTTTCATCTTAGAACATTATTTATTTCAGGGTTATATAAATCCTTTCTTTACCTTTTCAAGTCCTTGTACTTCTCGCAGTGCTGCTCTCCATCTGAGCCCCAGTTCTCTAGTGGAGTATCATGAATGATGACAGTTACTGCTTGGCTAGGTATTCCGCAGCTGACAAAAACATCAGTTATCTTCTTGATGATATCTTTTTTCCTTTCCTTGTCCATGGGCCATGTATCAATTGTTACTACAGGCATTAGGTTCACCTCGTTCTTTTGTTTAAATAATGTTATGATTAAATGCGCGCCCAAGGGTGGATAGGCAACTCAAACATTAGTTGATCCCATTCTTTCCTCCGCTCCGCGACCCTCAAAGCACCCTTGCCTAGGCTTAGAGCTGCTTCGTTCCCGACCTGACTCGGTTCGCAAAGATAAGAGCCAAAGAGGACAGAGCCTCGACGGTCTGAACAGGACTAATGCTTAAGGAGCAAACCGCCCCTCGGGCTTCGGCCCCCACGTATATCCGTTTTGGGTGGCAGGAGAGGATAAGCCTCCCGGCCTAGCATAAATTGGTAAGAAGAGGTTATTTAAAAAGCTTATTCTGGATTCTTCCATTCAAAACTTCCTGCCATCTCATAGAATATGTCTGTGTGCTGGCACATGCCTTGCTCGCATTGGGTGCTGAAGGCATACACTACTCTGCCTTGTCTTGCCCTTATCTGTGTTATTTCCAGGGTCCTGTTCTGGATTCTGGCTGTGAAGACTAGCCTTATTCCGTCAATCTGCCCAAGGCGGTAATCATCCTCGCTCACCAGCTCAATGCTTGGCATGATTTCTTTGCTCTTGGCAAAGCTTTCTTCAGTAATTTCCTTGAGTGAGCGCGTCTCATTCTCAGGCACAAAACCAACTATCATGCTTATTTTCTCAGAAAATGAATCATTGATGCTGCTCTCGGGAGGAAGGTAAATTAGCGTATTGCTCGCGTACAGTACTTCCTTCCATTCCTTTGGCTTGACCATACTAAAAGTGTTATGCGTTACCCGTTCAGGGTTATTTATGGCTACGAATTTTTGAGCTTCTTCCGGGTTTAATTCTACTGGAGTTTTTTGTCCGGAAACAATCTTCTTTTGGCAGCCCATAAGGAAGAAAATAACAATTATGAAGAACAAAAAAGCTATGAAAAATTTGAGTTTGAGTTTCATTCCAGCCGCTCTCTACATTTAGGCTAGAGATAAGTCAGGTTATAAATATTTTCTTTTTCAAAAAATCTTTGATTTTTTGGAACAGCAAGCTTTTTTGCTTGCTTGTTCCGCTAAATTTATTAATCAGTAAATCAGAAGCATTGCCATGGCTAAGCTGGCTAATAAAACCATGCCCAAATTAACTTATAAGCAGCTCATGAAACAACACTTGCATATTCTTAAGAACCTGCAGTATGAGTCAGGCCTGTTCGCAGCGTCTAAGAAGGAGAGCAGCACGGGCTATAACAAGTCCTGGCTTCGCGATAATTTCTATGAGTGCTTGGCTTTTGAAGTTATTGGTGACTGGGACACTGTAGAGAAGACATATGAAGCTCTTCTCAAGGTTTTTCTCAAGCACGAGGCCAAGATTGATTATGCAATCAGCTCAAGGCCGAAGTTTAAGCACGAGTACATCCATGCGCGGGTTGACCCTGAAACCTTTAATGAGTTCTGGGAGGAATGGGGCAACAAGCAGAACGATAGCATTGGAGCAATCCTTTTCAGGATTGGAAAGCTGGTTAACCATCATAAACGTGACATACTAAAAAACGAAGACTACCTGCGTATTGTTAACAAGCTGGTGCAATACCTTGATAGCATTCAGTACTGGCAGGACGAAGACAGCGGCATGTGGGAAGAGGAAGAGGAAGTCCATGCCTCAAGCGTGGGCGCCTGCCTTGCAGGCCTGAAAGCTGTGAGAAACATTCCTGGCATTGTAGTTCCTGAGGACCTTATAATGAAGGGCGAGCAGACTTTGGATGCCCTCCTGCCGAGAGAGTCAAAAAAGAAATTTGTAGACTTGGCTTTGCTCTCATTAATCTGGCCTTATGATGTTGCTAAGCCGCAGCAGCGCGAGGAAATACTCAAGAACGTAGAATACCTTCTTCTTAAGGAGCGCGGAGTGGTGAGGTACAAGAACGATCATTATTACAACAAGAATCCGGACGGCTATAGCGAGGAGGCAGAATGGACTTTCGGTCTTAGCTGGTTGGCGATTATTTACGAGCACTTAGGCAATAAAAAGAAAGCCAAATTCTTTCTTGACCATGCGATGAAGGACATAACGCCTGATGGCCTACCAGAGCTTTACTTCTGCAACTCCGCAGAATATAATGAGAATAACCCCCTGGGCTGGTCAGAGTCCTTGTTCATCGTGGCACTGCATGACCTCAACAAGAAGTTTATCTCGCAAAAAAGCAGGGCAAAATAATTTCTTTATCAATTTATTAAAGTAAAATTTATATATTAGTTCTTCAGGTGAAAGCTGATAATGGCAGGACCAACCAATGAACAAGAAAGGGATATTAGGCGTAACTTGGCAGAGCTCAAAGAAAAGATAAGCATGTTCCTCTACAATAACTTCGTGAACTTTGAGAGGGACAAGAAGGTGCAACTCAATGGCTCAGAGATAAGACCTCATTTCTTCCTCAATGACAACGAAGTCTTCATCGACTGCTTCAGATTTGCTGCGCCAGGCAACGCTGACTATGATGGAAGATTGAAGCTCTACACTAACGCAGGCGTCAAGTTCCTGTTCCTGGACTTTAGGAACCTGGCAGACAAGAACACATATGAATTCCTGAAAGTAAAGCTGCCTAACCTTGGCGTTGATGTGAAATAAGAAAAATCAAAATATTTTCTATTTAATTACTCTTCAATATATCGAACTTCAACTTGACATTTCCCATTATCGCAAGAGCAAGAGCCCCCTCCGCAGTCCATTGTGCCGGGCCTGCACTCCATTGTGCACGCAAGATTGCATACGCCTTTCTTCTCCTTAGGTATGCAAGTTGTCGGGTGGCAGCACTGCTCAGGCACGCAGTCATCATCTATATTGCACTCTGCAGCAGGCTGTATCCTCACCTGCTTGCATTCATTAGCAACGCACTTAGTCTCGAACATGGCTGCTATTCCTGTGCAAAAATCAGGGCATTGCTTCTCGACATTCACAAAAGCCTTGTTGCCATAAAAGCATTTGCCAGTGTCCTTGTGAGTCCCGCAGGCGCAGTCAGAATCAGTTGCACAAGCAGTCTCTGAAACCGGTGGCGGAATTGTTTGCTTGCAGCCAGCAATGACAGCCAGTGCTAAGAGAAGTGCTAAGGCAAATAAAAGCTTATTAACTTTCATCATAACTCATCTCTCCTTATTACTCCTGGAAGGAACATTGGCAAGCTTAAAAATTTTCTGAAAAACCAAAAAACTTATTAACCAAGTCAGGCTATCTATCACCTATCAAGGGGGTGTTTGTACTGTGGAGAATAGCGTGCTTTTCCTGGGCACTGGTGGGGATTCTATTGTCGTAGGCAAACAGATAAGGGCTAGCGGAGGAATTATTCTAGAGCTGGAAGGAAACCAGTTCGTGCTCGACCCAGGCCCTGGTTGCTTGGTGAGAGCTCGGCAGGCAGACCTGAGCATCAGAGACACCATAGCTGTTCTTGTAAGCCATGCCCACACGAACCATGCCAATGATTTGAACGCAGTGCTGGAAGCATTGAGCGTTTCAGGGCTTGACAGGATAGGAGTGCTGGTGTGCAACAAGAAAACTGCCGATGGCGATGAGAAAGAAGTCCCTGTGCTGAAGAAGAGGAGCTGGAACTTTGTCGAGAGAGTCCTCACACTAGAGCCAGGCCAGAAGATAGGCATTAACAACATTAACATCTACATTACCAAAGCCCAGCACTTTGACGCGGAAAGCATTGGCTTCATCTTTGAGACTCCAAGGTACAGGGTTGGTTATGCGTCTGACACAGAATTCACTGATGAGATTGCAGAGCAATACTCAAAATGCGGATTGCTAATCCTGAACTGCAAGTATCCTGCAGACATGAAGAATGCAGGCCACCTAAATGTTGAGAGCGTCGCCCAATTCATAAAAAAAGCCAACCCAAAGCTCGCAGTCATAACTCATTTCGGAGTCAAGATGCTCGAAGCAGACCCCATGTACCAGGCAAGGGAAATCCAGCGCCAGACAGGCGTTGAAGTGATTGCTGCAAAAGATGGCTTGCTCATTAACCCAGTCTCGTTCTCCTCGAGAATGCGGCAGGAGACACTTGAGCCGTATGGCCAGGGAGAATAAAGAAAATTTCATCCAGCTTTCTTATTAATTTTTAGGTAGATACATAAAGAAACATTTTTAAAGTTTGCGTTATTTCTGATTAACAATATGAAAGCCCACAGATATCAAGTTACATGCTATGTTGATGCATTAGCATTGACGCATGGTATGGGCGAAACACAGGATAGGTTGTATATATCCGGGCAAGGCGTTCTCGCTTATAGACGTCGTGCTTATGAGAGTGATAAACAAATTGATTTCTTTAGCGATGATGAAAGAGATCTTGCCGAAGCAGAGCAAAGCATTAAGGGCTTATCAAAGGTCAAAGGCGGAGTTAAGTATTTAGGAGAAATTGAAGTGCCAGACAGCGTTGTTTCAAAAATTGTTTCTGCAGCGAAATCATTAAACAAAGCCAGAACAGCATTCGAAGAATCTGCAAGAACACTTGTTGACTTGCTTTAAGAAAACCTTTCTTTCTCTTTATAATAGCAGAACAATGCCATATCCTAAGAGGCAGCCTGCAGTCACAAAAGGCATTGCAGGGTAGAACTTGTCTTTCTTGGCGAATATGAACAGAGCTGCGAGAGCTATGGTCGTTGTCAAAGTGATTATGAGGCTTTGCTGGAGCGCCTGAACCCTGGTGAATCCCTGGACAACAAGGTGCTCCATGACTGCGCCTGTGAATAATAAGGGGAAGGCGATGTCTCCTCCTCCGAGCACAGCATTCTTTCTCTCACCTTTTTGAACTTTCTCGCTTTTTACACCAGCCTTGAAGCTCTTGGGAAGAGCAGCAGCTTTTTTCCCTTCTTTAAGCTTTTGTGCTTTTGGCGTGTAAGGAATGAACAGCCCTGCAAACACTTGGCTTTTGGCTTGAAACTTCGCCATCTTGACCATGTGCTTGCTCTTCCAGACCGCGTACATATCATAAATCGAGATTGCTATTAAGAGTATGAATGCCCAGGTTATGTCAAGCATTGGGACCAGGAATATTGCAATTCCAGAGTACATCAATACCTCTGTCACGTTGTGAATTATCACGTTAGGCTTTGTGACCTTAAGAATAGCCAGGGCAAGAGCAAGGATGAAAGCTACCAGCGTGTTGAGGAAAACTCCCAGGGAAAGGCTGATTGCAAGGAATACTGCGAGGAAGAACCAGGCTTTCCAGAGATTTATTTTTTTCATTCGGATGATGAGCAAGAGCAGGAGAGTGCCTATTATCAATCCGATTGCTATGTAAAGGAATGTTCCAGAGCCGGACAATTCAGGCCTTGGGCCTAGGCTGGTATCACCATGTACAAGAGTTCTTACACCATCTACGACCTTGATTTCGTTAATGTCAGCATTAATCAGCACCAGCCCTACTATTTGTGCGAGTATAAAGAAGACTATGAGTGCCATTGTGACGATAAAATCGTGCTTCATAACCTTAATGGGCTAAGAACTAGTATTTAATAGTTTTCCTTAGGGTTGAGGGCGAAATTTTAAAATGTATGCTGTTTCTCAACCTAATCTCATGAGGCAGAAGCGAGGAACCAGAAAGGTTTATATAAAAATTATATTTTCTGCTTCTCATGGCTGAAAAAAAAGGCAATCAGGTTCTGGAATCAACTAGGTTCCTTATTGAGAGCCCAAAGCATGTTTTCATCAACAAGGAAAAATTAGAAGAGACTGCAAAAAGGCTAGCCAATGAGGAATTAAAAATTCCTAACTGGAATATGCCGACTCTCCTTGAAGGCAAGACCAATGAAGTGATTGACTTCTTTTTCCTAGGCAACACCATCAACTTTGCTTATGTAGATTTCAAGACCAAGGAAAAGTTTGCTGTGGAATACCAAGGCAAGACATGGATTGGTGCAATGGCTATGTGGGCTTGCCTGAAAAAAGCTTATGAGACTGAGTTCCCTTACCTTTTAGAGGGAGGCTTTCTGCAGGACATTTCAGTGTGGGAGTTTGAGGATATTTTCAAAGGCAGCATCCGGATTCCCTTGTTTGAGGAGAGGCTGGCAATTTTTCGCGAGGTAGGCGAAGTTTTGTGCAATCAATACGACGGATACTTCCACAACCTTGTGGAGGAGTCGAATCAGAGATTGTTTGATAATGGCAAAGGAATAGTGGAAAGATTAACAAAAGATTTTCCTTCATTTGATGACTCAGCCCAGTATGAAGACCGAATTGTGAGATTTGACAAGAGAGCCCAGCTTGCTCCAGGCACGCTCTATGGCAGGTTCAGGAACCAAGGAGAGTTTGTTGTGCAGGACATTGATGAGCTGACGGTTTTTGCAGACTACAGCGTCCCAAAGACTCTGAGAGGATTAGAAATCCTTGTGTACGAGAAAAGCCTTGCTGAAAAAGTCGACAACCAAATTTTGATACCTAAGCACTCTTTAGAGGAGCTGGAGATTAGAGCCAGCACAATCCATGCTTCGCAGATGCTCATTGACAGAATCAATGAGATAAAAGGGCAGAAAGCAGTGAATGCCTTGCACATCGACTATAAATTGTGGTGGGAGTCCAGGAACTTTTCTGCACCTCATCACCTGACTTACACCACGGACTACTAAGACTACAAACCATAACAAACCGTGAATCAGGCTAATTTCTTAATCTGAGTGACTGTTACAAGAATCGCTCCTTTGCAAGGCTCTCCTTTGTTCTCAGGGATTTTCTTGACTGTATTGCACCATTCGCCTTTGTTAAAATACTGGGCAGTGCCTTTCAGCTCATAGCCTGTGCATTCCTCTTCCCAATTCCTGGTCCACACGCTCAGGCAGATATTAGGATTTTTCTGTATGTTGTTCCTGGTCTCAGCCATGCTGTTATCTGTTATAAGAATCTGGTTGTCAGCAACGGCTTTTGCATAGCCCACAGCAATGCAGTGGGGCTTGCCATCAGAATCAACAGTGGCCAGTGCAAGAGCATTGTTCTCAATCATCACCTTGAGATTCTCATCTATATCAACCATTGGTGAGATTAAGACGAAGTAGTTTATTAAGGTTTCCATGTGCCTAACAAAATATTTTAAAAGCAAAAATAAATACCTGTCTTGCCATGAAGCTAGCCAACAGAATCAAGGTGACGGTTTTTGCAAAGCCAGAAGAGGACGAGGCCACAATACGTGAGAAATTCCTGTGCCTTTTCCCATTCAACTTGGAAGAGGAGAAGATTCCTTTAAAGAAGAGCCGTGCAACGAGCTTTAATCAGCGTCAGATAACCATATATGCTGTAGAGCTCTTCAAGGACAGGCACATCAACGCATTCCTCAAGAGCATTAGAGACAAGCTTGATGAGCAGCAAAAGCAGATGCTGATAGGCCAGGAGAACCGCCTTGATGAGAACCTTGACTTCTTCATCCGCCTGGACAAGCAATGCCTTTTCAACAACCAGCTCCAGGTGACTGACTGCGGAGACTGTTTCCACATAAGGATTAGCGTGGCAGCTTTCCCAAGGGAGAAAGAGGCTGCCCTGGAAGTGATGAAGAAGATTTTCAGCTGATAATTTTATTCCTTAAGCACCTATTTCTGCCCTGCCCTGTCCGCTAGACGAGTGCTTTCATAAGTCTGTAGATTTCCTTTTACTAAATAAGCAGTGAGCTCACCAGGAGTCTTCTTTATATAAGCTCGAAATTCAGTTGTCTTAATCTCATAAGTGGTTTCGTCCTTGTTCTGTGAGGTACCAAGCCTCATGCGCCCTATATTTTCCTCATAGAAATCAAGATTATGGAACTGGTATTGCTTCATCAGCTTGATGATATCCCCTTTTTCAGCCATTCTCTCGATTCCCTGCTTTTCTGTCGTCTCAGGTTTTTTTCTTGTCATGCTAATCTAGGGAAGAAGGCGCGTTTTTAAATTTTTTTTTTAAAACAATGAAAAACTCGTAATCTTTATATAGCTTATAGCCAATTATTCCCTATTATGACAAAAATCATCGATCCCTATGGGAGCGAGCTGGTAGAGGATTATGCCAAGGCAATAAAGGAGTTCGGGCTAGAGGTATTCATGCCTGACTTGTTCCCAGAGCCTAACAGGGTGATGAGGCGTGGCGTGGTGTTTGCAGGCAGAGACTTAAAGATAATTGCTAGGTGCATTAAGGAGAAAAAACCTTTTTACGCCTTGAGCGGAATAATGCCAACCAGCGACCACATTCATTTGGGCAACAAAGTGGTTGTTGAGAACCTTGCCTATTTCCAGAAGCACGGCGCCATAACTTTCATTCTCATTGCTGACCTTGAAGCAGCAGCTGCGCGTGGCGTTAGTTTGGAAGAGGGAAGGAAGCGAGCCTTGGAATTCCACATCCCTGCTTATCTCGCGCTTGGGCTTGACCCTTACAAGACAATATTCTATTTCCAGTCAGAGAACAAGGACGTGGTGCACTTTGCTTATGAGGCTGCAAAGAAAATCACCCTAAACGAGTTCAGGGCAATCTATGGCAACGCAGACCCTGGTAGGATTATGAGCGCAGTCACCCAGGTCGGTGATGTGCTCTACCCTCAGTTCAAGGAGAGGATGCCAGGCATCATTCCAGTAGGCTTGGACCAGGACCCTCATATTCGCTTGGCAAGGGATGTGGTGAGCAGGATGAAGGACAGGAAGTTCTTCCCTGTCAGCAGCCTATACCACAAGTATACGCCCAGCCTGGATGGCAGCATCAAGATGAGCAAGTCCAAGCCAGAGAGCTGCATCAGCCTGCCAGAAGACTCAAAGAGTGTGTGCAAGAAGATAAAGAATGCATTGACAGGTGGCAGGGACACTTTAGAAGAGCACAGGAAGCTCGGGGCTGTGATTGAGAAGGACATGGTGTTTGAGCTGCTCAAGCAGCACTTAATCGATGATGACAAGGAGCTTGACATGATTTACCAGGAATACAAGTCTGGCAGGATGACGAGCGGCGAGCTCAAGCAGATAGCCTGCGACAAGATGATTGAGTTCATGGATGACTTCAAGGAGAAGCTTGAAGAGAACCGAAAGAAAGTCAAAGACTTGCATTTTGTAAAATTCGCTTGATATGGGGCTAAGCGAGTGTAACGAGCGCATGCCGCATTTTTCAATCAAAACCTCAAAGGTTTTGGTGTGCCAGAAATTTCATTTCTGGGCACCCTCAAGGCTTTTTTAAAGGCTTGAAAGACTTGCATTTTGTAAAATTCGCTTGATAATCAGATAAATTTAAATAAAACCAATCAAAATAAGGTAATATAAACAAAAGGGGTGGATGATTATGGGAAAAACAGTTCCTCTTACAAGCGGCTTCATGCTAACCAGCATTATAGGTTTTTTTGTGTCAGCCTTCTTTGTTACAAAGATAAGCCTCACATGGGGCTTTACTTTCTGCCTGTTCTTTGTGATAATGTTCATAGCCAGCATCATCAACATGAGCCAGCTGGAAGCTAATGACAGGTATGACTTAAAGGAATTGGCAATCCATGAGAAAGGGCATTATGCAAAGAAGAGAAATCAATGACCCTTCTTTTTTAGCTATTTCTTTTTTAATTATTTATGATTGATTAGTACATTTTTCTTATTTTGTTCCTCATTAGCGCAATCTTTAAATAGTTAATACTTACATATTATGTCAAGATGGCTATCAATATAGGTTTAAGGCTATTCGGAATTACTTACATATTATGTATTTAATCTGGGTTTTGTGATGAGGCTGAAGGTTAACGCGAACAGGCTTGTGAAAAAAACAATACTCTTGATAATTATAACTTTAATATTTCTCATAACAACAAAAAGCCTGGCAAGCCAAGACGAACTCAGCAACCAAACCCGCCAACAAAGCAGTATTTCTATACAAACAGACAAAGCGCAATATGAGATTGGCGAGACCGTAAGCGTCAGCGTCACAGTCCACGCCCAGGATATCAGCAATTACAGGCTCTACTACGAATATCAAGGATTTGTCCAGAGATACATGGGAAACTTTACTCAGTTTAGCTTTGTGCCAAGAGGAATAGGGACTCACTACCTTGTGCTAAGAGACCTGGGCGCGAATGAGGTTAGCAGACAAAGCTTTGAAGTGATTGAGAAATCAGGCGCAATAACAGGGGCAGAAGAGGTCATTGAGGAAAAGCCTGCACCGCAAGCTCAACAACAATCAACAATTAGTGTTAAACCTATCATCAAGCCCTTAAAAAATTTCTTCAAGCAACAAGAAGACGCTGTTTTTGAATTCAGCTTTGAAACCAAAGAAAAAACTTTCCAAAAAAGGCCAAAGCAACAAGGCACTTGGCTTGATAACAAAGAGAAAATAGTTGCTAAGCTATCAGGTCCACAAGGAAGCCTACAAGATACCTTGCCTGAGATTGAGCAATTGAATGACGGGCATTTCAGAATAAGAGTGCCGAAGAGCAGAGCCTTCAGGCCAGGAGAATACAAACTGAAGATTGAATTAACAACTGAAAACACAACCTATGCTGAGGAGCAGAACTTTCTATGGGGTGTGCTTGCAATAAACACTCACAAGTCAATCTATCTCCCGACCGAGACAGCTTTCATTGGCATGGCTGTGCTGGACAATGCAGGCCGCATGGTGTGCGATGCCAATGTCACTCTTGAGATAACAGCGCCAGATGGGAACCGGATGATCCTAAGCATAGCAACAGGAACAATCAATGTTTCTCCGGAGTGCAATGTTTACGGCGTGACCAATCTTCCTGATTACTACGCCAATTATTCTGTAAGCGGCCCTGGAATTTATGTCATGAACTTAACAGCTATGACCTTTAGCGGCACAAGAAATATTGTTGATAGTTTTACTGTTCAAGACAGTGTGGAGTATGACGTCTCTAGATCAGGGCCAACCAGGATTTATCCTCTTGTCCCTTATACCATGAACTTCACAATCAAGGCGAACCAGGATTACTCAGGTCCTGTCAGGGAGCATGTTCCTGCGAGCTTTATAATCCAGCCAAGCCCGGAATTCTCGCTCAGCGTTGTGAATAATACTCAACTCCTGGAGTGGAATAAACAACTATCTTCTGGAGAGACCTACAACTTAGTGTACACGTTTGACGCGCCTGACATGAGCCCTTACATCTTCACTCTTGGCCCTCTTGAAATTGGGAAATGGCATGAAGCAAGGGAATGGCTGATAGCTAGCGACATTGAGCTGGAAACACTTTATGATGACTGCAATGGAGCAGCACCTAACAACACCAAATTTTACTTTAGCTATATAACAGCAGGAAACATAACAGCAGATGGCTCACGCTATATACTAGATTCAAATGCAACCAGCGGTAACGCTGAGATGTCCATATACACTGCTGGACTAAAGGATAATTTTACAAAAGTCAAGATACAAGGCACAACCAGAAGAGATTTAGGCACTGGCAGAGGGTACGTCATCGGGATAGGCAATGGCTCTCTCTGGGACCAAACCTTTTGCCAAAACAACGTGGGCTACGCCCCATCATATGGGTATGCCGTATGCATGAACAGCACACTAACTTCCCTATGGATGATTACCAACAGCGCCGCTGCCCGAATAGATAGTGACAGCTGGATTGTTGCTAATTACACAGAATATAACTTCACCATGATACTGAATAGTTCAGGCGTCTTCTTCTATGTGAATGACACGCTCAAAGTAAATTCCACATATACGAATTATAGCCAAGGATACCTTCTAATATCAACAGGCGGTGGAACAACTAATAGAGGCACATGGTATGTCAACAACGTATGGTATTACGATGAGAAAGCACCACCAACCGTCAACATCAACGCCTCTTTGGACGAGCTTTTTACCAATGACACAACCCCGAGTGTAGACTTCAATTTTACTGATGCCGAGAGCTCAACTGCCAATTGCACACTATACTTTGACGACAGCCCTTATAATACTACGAACGATATCAACAATAATACTCAGACAACCTTGAAAGCCAATGCGTCAATTTCTGATGGCAACCATAGTGTTTATGTAAACTGCACTAATATCTACGGCGCCATAGGAAACAGCAGCACAGTTAACATCGTCATTGACACCACGTCCCCGTTTGTCCAGGCGGTGAGCCCAGCAAATAATAATTGGACTTATGTAATAACCCCTGATTTTGCTTTTAATTACACAGATAACCTGAGCAGCAATGCATCATGCACCTTGTTCATCGGAACCGGGATGTATGGGACGAATGCGTCAGCTCATAATAATACGCAAACAATTATCACGGCCAATGACAGCCCGTCTGACGGGAGTTATAGCTGGAATGTGACTTGCACTGACTTGGCAGGAAACTCAGAAGGGAGCACTGCAAGGACAATTACAATTGACAGCCTAAGTCCAAATGTTGATTATATTCTGCCAGAGAACAATAACCGCACAGGCAGTACCACTCCATCTTTTGTTTTCAACTACACAGATGCTTTGAGCCCTAATGCGAGTTGTGTGCTCTACGTTGATAGCGTGAGCCAGGGCTCAAATTCTTCTGTGCATAACTATACTGCGACTACGATAATATCTGGTAGCCTGGCAGACGGGAATCATTCTTGGAATATTACCTGCACTGACCTGGCAGGAAACATCGCAGGCCGCACTAAAAGGAACATGACTGTGGACGCAAGTCCCCCCGTGGTCCTGTCAATCAGCCCTGCTGACAATAACTGGACTAATATTAACATGACTGCCTTTGTTTTTATTGCCAACGATAGCGTCAGTAACAGGACCAATTGCTTGATTTCTGTTGACGGCATCAATGCCGGCAGTAATTCGAGCGTTTTGAATAATACCCAGACAACTATTACAACTAGCAGTCCTTTGAGCGATGGCCTGCATGCCTGGAGAGCTAACTGCACTGATGACACTGGCAATACAGGGTTCAGCGCTGAGAAAAATTTGACAATCGACACCACAGCACCAACTGTTAACATCAACACCAGCCTGAACAACACAGTCTTTAACACTTCGACTCCGACATTTGATTTCAACTTCACCGACAGCTACAGCAATACGACTAACTGCACATTGTACTTGAATGACACGGCTTATAATATTACCAACGGCATCTCCAACAACACCCAGACCAATCTAACAGCCAACACATCTCTCACTAATTCAGATTATACTGCCTATATCAACTGCACAGACCTTGCAGGAAATGTGAATACAAGCACAATTCTGAAAGTGCAAGTCGCAGTCAATTACACGCCAACAATTGACGATGTGTCAAGTGTTCCTGCTCAAGTTCCTAATCCGGAGGCTGACAAGGTTGTTGAAATCAACTTCACAGCCTCTGATCAGAATGGCGTCGGAAACTTGAATGATTCCTCTGCTAGAGTGATAGTTAATTATAGTGGCATAACGAGGGAGGGCAATTGCACGCCTAATGATATCAATGACACTGCCACTAATTATAATTGCAGCGTGGCTATGATGTACTATGATCCTGCAGGGACCTGGACGATTAACGTAACTGTGATTGATAATTCGCAGCTTTCTGCTTATAACGCTACAGTTGATTTCACTTATCAGGAATTGTTGTACATCCAGGTTGACCCTGTGGTTTTTGGTTTCGGAGACTTCTATCCGGGGCAGTCAAATCAGGCTGCTCTTTCTAATCCTCTTTTGATTGACAACATGGGGAATGTCAATCTGACTCGCATCAATATCACTGCCTATGACTTGGTCAATGGCTCGTATTATGTCGGAGCGGGAAATTTCACAGTAAATGTTTCTGATGCTCCTGGTACTGCGCTTCAGAATAATACTCTCGTCAATATTCCTTATGCTAATGTTTCAGTGGACTTGAACGGAGTTGATGCTAATGAGTCATTGTACTTCTACATCAGTGCTCCGAATGTTCCTCCTTTGAATTTCACATCTTCAACTTACTGGGTGATAACAGCTGACAAGTAGAGATCAGAATATTGCGGACAGGGAACAGGCTTTGAGAGAGTTCATACTCCGTTTCAAAAAGGAGAATGTTTCATATGATGAGTTCATTAAATATCTGGATGAGGTCTATAAGCCAAAGATTGTTGAGAAGCCTGCAGAGTTAATTATCCCGGCGTCTGTGTTTGATAATTCTAGGCTGAGCGCTCTTGAAGCTGTTGTTAAATATTTACACGAGAATAAGGGACTGCGCTTGGTAGAGCTTGCTAAGCTGCTTAAGAGGGACCAGAGGGCAATAGGCGTAACTTACAGGTTTGCCAGGAAGAAGATGAAGCCACTGCTCAAGGTTTACGCATCCAAGTATTCGGTGCCGGCTTCAGTTATTGCTGAGAGAAAGCTTAGCGTGCTTGAGAGTGTAGTTTATCACTTGAAAAAGAATTATGGATTGAGATACTGTGATATCGCACTAATGCTCAGGAGAGATGATAGAACTGTTTGGACTGTTTATGATAGAGCTTTAAATAAAGGGGGAATGAAGAAAAGAAAGGTGTATAAGAGGGCCCTTCCGCTGAAGAAAATGGGCTTGAAAGAACATCTAAGCCTTTTCAAAAAAAAGAAAATCGATTATGCTGATTTCATAAAATGCCTTGATGAGGTTTACAAGCAGCATGTGCTGTTGGCGAAACCAGAAGAAGTAGATATTCCTGTTTCTGTTTTCAGTAATGATTGTTTAAGTGCTCTTGAAGCTATTGTTAAGTACTTGCATGAAAACAAGGGTTTCCGGTTGGTTGAGGTTGCCAGGTTCATTAGGCGAGATCAGAGAGCTATCGGTGTGACTTACAGGTTTGCTAGGAAGAAGATGAAGGTTGTGTTAAAAACCCCTGTTTCCAAGTACAAATTGCCGGTTTCAGTCATTGCTGACAGGAAGATGAGCGTTTTGGAAAACACAGTCTACCACTTAAAGAAGACTTACAACTTATCTTATCATAATATTGCGATTATTATTAGAAGAGATGATAGAACTGTTTGGACTGTATATGATAGGGCCTTAAAAAAATTAAAAAATCGAAAGATTTAAATACAATCAATATCATAAAAGAGCTATTAGTATAGCTTTTATGTGCGATGATGCCTTGAGGCGTAAAGAATGAAGGTACCAACAATTACTTTATTATTATTTATAGCGACGATACTAATTATTACAGTCCCAGCAATCTTCTTAACATCAGGCGTAGCTACAGACACCTTCTCCACGACTTTATCCGTAGGAAATGTGGCGCCAACCATATCCTGGGTGAACACAGGCTCAGATTCACCATCAGAGGCAACCACAAAGACCATTTATCTGCAATTTAACGTTACAGACAACAACACAGTCACAGACATAAACAGCTCATCAGTATTCATGAACATCACCAGAACAGGGGAAACTACAAGGAGCAATACCTCCTGCTTCTCAGCAGCCAACTCAAGCGATACCAAGACAGGAAAATTCAACTGTACCTTTACTATTTATTGGTATGATGGACCGGGTGCATGGGACATCTGCGCATATGCAAGAGACAATTCCGGTTCGGCGGCATCAGACTGCACAACTGCAGACTTCACAATGGACAACACAGACTCCATAGATGTGCTTAATGCAACCATGGCTTTCTCAGGAAACCCAGGAGACAACGATGTTGGTCCAGGACATATAGTCATTAACAACACAGGAAACCAGAACTACCTTAACATTTCATTGAATGCAACCTACCTTGAAAACGGCTCAGACATATTGGGCGTTGGAAATTTCTCAGTTAATGTGACTAATAATGAAACTGGGCAAGCATTGCAGGAGGACGCCTTCTTTAACATCAGCAGTGCCTACTTAAACAAGAGCTCAACAGAAGACCTTTACTTCTACTTAGACATCCCTGCGGCACTCCCTGCAAAAGTCTACAGCTCCAACAGGAACTGGATAATTGATCCGTCCACAACCTAAGCACCATATTTTTCTTTCTTTTTCATATGAATTTTTAATCTATTTTTTCGAAAAGTTTATTAACGATTACGCAAAGAATTAGGATATGAGGGTGAGATTATTAACGTATGTTGTATTATTAGTGCTCCTTTCTATTAGTGTTCAATCCTTTGGCATCAGCTTCCCCTATTTGGACAACGGTACTATCAAGCTTTACCCCGGACAGAATTACCTGTTCAAATTAACAGTTCAGAACAAGGATCCAGAGGACATGACTGTAGAGATAAAAGTTGAGAGCTCAGTAGCTACCCTGGTTGGCGGTTCCCAGTTAGAAGTGCCTGGAGAAACATATGATAGATATGTCCTGTTTAATATCACTCTCCCTGAAAATGCTAAAGCAGGAGATGAGTATGCTGTTAGTTATGTCGTCTCGCCAGTTGGCAAGGGAGAAGGCCAAATACCTCTTGCTGTGTCTTATTCAAGAGATTTTAAGGTCTTGGTAGTAGAAAAACCAAGACAACTAGAGGAACAGCTAACAGGAAGAGCAGTGAACCCTCCAGAAGCCAAGCCGTTATTTCCTATTTTTATTGTCCTTCCCGTAATAATTCTAGTTATACTTGCAGTGAGCATCTTTCTCTGGAAGAAGAGCCACCAGATGGGTGAGAGAATGACACTGCGTCAGCCAGAGCATCAAGCCCAACCTCTTAAACCCCTTAGCTCGCTAACACCACCTCAACCACCCCAAAGCCCGCCTCCTGCCCAGCAGAAGGCATTAGCATCAAGGATAGAAATTATCAACCAGTTGAACAGTATGAAAAAAACCCCAACAACAGAGTTGCCAAAGCCAGCACCGGCAAGAGTTGAAAAAATATTGCCTGTAATAGAGAAAAAGCCAATCCAAAAAGCTCAGCCACTGCCTCAACAAGAGATTCATCCAATTTTGGAGCCTAAGCAAGAAAAAACAATAAGCCCTCATCATTACTTCCACTTGAGAAATGGACAAAGCCTGAAAAATCTAAGAGAACTGCTTGTTGCCCTAAAGGACATGCCTAATGATGAGTTCACTCATCATGTTAACGAGCATAAAAATGACTTTGCCAATTGGACAGACCATGTGTTTGAAAAGCAAGAACTCGCAAACAACATGCGGGAAAAGTTTACAAAGCAAGAAATAATGGAATTGATAAAAAATGAGCTTGAAAAGCCATAAGACCATATTATTGACTTCTTGCGCAATAGCCTTACTCCTGATCTTTTCGTTCATTACCTTATTCCCTCGAATGATGGATAACCTCATCACAGGGATGGCATCCCTTGCGAGTTTCTCAGTGTCAGTGGCTGTAGGTGGTAACAACCTGGCTGGAAATTTGGTTAAGCAAGAAGAAACAAACAATCAGCATCTCACATTTTTCCCTTCTGCGCACGGCAGTTTTGAGATGAACACTCAATACATGAACCTTAAATATGTTAACCTGACCTCCTCAGAATCCAACGCTTTAAACACATCTATTCTCCTCCGTAACCCATATTTTAAGCCCCAAACCTTTAGCATAAGCTTCACAAACACAAACCAATTCATATCCAACATACCTCAAAATATAACCGTCCCTGGAAACAGCACGGAAAGCATAATCCTAAACATCAATACCCAGAACCTTGAACCCAGTGAATATGAGGATTTTGTTTATATAAGGAGCAGCCTGGATGAAGAAAAAATCACAGTGCACCTCCAAGTTATGAAAAAAGAAGAGGCAACAACAGAAACACCTCCTGAAGAAGAGCAACCGACTCAAATTGTTTCGCCTATAGCGCAGGAAATAACAAATGAACCTCCAAAGAACACCTTCCCCACCATAGCTGCTTCTATTCTAATCGCAGTTATTGCAATGATTGCTTCACTTATGATTTTCAAAAAGAAGCCTAAACAAGATGAGAATAAGCAAGAAGCTAAACAAGACACTGGCTTACCTGTGAAGACTAATGATGAAGGCCTTGAATCACCATTGATATCAACTAATCAGCAAACAAACGCAACCAATGATTTCCATGGCGACTTCGGCAATAAATAGCAAAGTTTTTATACAATAATATTTTCCATCTTTAAGTACAAAAAATAAGGAGGGTGATTTTTACATGAGAAAAGAAGCTCTAGGAATTATCTGTGCTTTAGCAGTTGTTTTGTTCATCGCCAGTTGCATGCCTGTGGCAAAGTACTATGTATGCGCCGATGGCAAACAAGTAGTGGACGCAACACAATGCCCAACTGTTTATCCGCCGCAGGGAGAAGAAAATGTTCCGCCGACGACTACGCCGACTGGAGCAGAGACACCGCCAGAAACACCTACAGGAGAGGTTATTCCTGAAAGCGTCCTGAATACTTTCATCAACACGTCCAAGGTCACAACGCTCAAATACTTTTACTTTGAGTCCCCTGATAATAACTTGGCCGATGTGTACTATGCATCAAGAGACAAGATGAAAAGAAACCTCACGAGCAAAACCAGGTTCACTGCCGCTGACCTTTACGACACAGTCTACCTTGACTTGAAGGCCAAAACAGCAGTCGGCTATTGCGAAAGGCAGACAAAAGAGGTTTGCCCTGACAAGAACAAGATGTACGCTGCTGACTTCAACAAATACTACATAAAGACCCCATTTGACTGGATTGCTGAGATGAAATGGGCAAACACCACGACAAGGTCTAAGCAGATCGAAAACCAATTCCCTGCCTTAGAGGTGAACTTTGAGATCAACAGCCAGATAGGCAGCCTGTTCATGTACAGCAACAAGGGCATTCCCTTGGAGATCATGTTCAATGGCAAGACCTATGCCTATAGGAGCCTGGAGATTGATGTCGTTGGCATGGACTACTTTGCCCATAAGGTGGTTTCTTAGTAAATTTTTCATATTATTTTATCTTCTTTTTCTGTTTTTTTATTCTCATCCATTCATCATACGCAATATTTAAAAATACCAAACCGAATAATGGTTTTTTATGGACAAAAGAGGTGCCCTTACTTCCTGGTTGAATAAGTTCCAAGATATTTTCTCCAACCTTTTGAGCAAGAGATCGAGCAGCAGCAATTGTTACGCAACACTCAATTCTACCCGGGTAAGGGACATCATGGTCAAGGATGTGCTTTGCATCAAGAAAGATGACAAGCTCACAGAAGCAGCTCATATAATGATAGGCGCCCATGCCTCCTGCCTCGTCGTCCTTTTAGGTGAAAAGCCTATCGGCATCATCACAGAAAGGGACTTTGTCAAGAAGCTGGACATGAACAAGAACGAGGCCCATGATCTGATAGTCCAGGATATTATGACCAAGCAGCTATTCTCTGTTAATTCAAGCCAGAGCCTTATCGAGGCGCAGAAGATAATGAGGGAGCACAAGTTCAGGAAACTGCTAATAGTGGAGAATGATTCACTGAAGGGTATTATCACGCAGACAGATTTGTGCTGGGCAGTAGCTGACTTAAATGTGCGCTACAAGCAGCCGCCCCTAGTAGAGAGCATCATGAGCAAGAAGGTATTCATGATCTCGCAGGATGACAAGTTCTTGAAAGCAAAGAAACTAATGGCAGTCAATGACGTGGGCTCTGTGCTGGTAGTCTCCAAAGGAGAGGTTAAGGGCATGTTCACAGAGTTTGACCTTGTAAGCGAGTTCTTCATGAACCCTAACCGCCTTAAGCATTCCTACATGTCCGAGCTGATGACCAACCCGGTTGTATGCATCAGCCCTGATTTTGACGTCTTTCAGATTAACAAAATAATGCTCAAGCACAATTTCAGGAGGCTCCCTGTGGTCAAAAACAACAAATTAGTCGGAGTGGTCACTCAAACTGATGTTGCAAAGAGCCTTTATGAATTCATAGAAAAGAACAAGACTATTGAATGCGATAAAGGATTCAAGCAGGACAAAGAGCCTCTTTACTGCATAAAAAAAGCAGGCTGCATGATTCTTTACGAGAAAAAAATAGAGGATAAGCCAGAGCCAAAGAAAGCCTGATATGCAGCGCTGTTAGCTTATTTTTTTGGCTTATTTGTTTTTAGAGTCGAACTTTTCTTTCGCTTTGCTCTCTTTCCAGTGGATTGCGTGGCTGGCTCTTTTCTCAAAGAGTGCAACAGCAATGCTGATGACGTTTGTCTGGTAATCCTTGAGCTTTGATTCTGAGAATATCTTTTTCGCGTCTTCAAGGCACTCTTTCATTAGGCGTATGTTCTCCTGCCTGCACTTCTTCTCCTCTTCTCTCTCTTCCTCCTCTGTTAGGAAAACCTCGACCCATTTAGGGTAGACGCTCTTGTCAGTTGTCTTGGCAAAGGATTTGCTGAAAGCCATGAAACAAAGGGATGCTTAATTAATTTATAAATTTGATTGAAGAAAACGCGGAAATAATAATCAATCCTCGAAAATCTTTTCCTTCTTCTGTATTGCAGTCGGGGCTGAGCCTCCGTGCCAGGTGAATCTTGGGCGTATTTGTATTGGGTACATACGCTCGTTGTTGTCGTCAAGCACAAGCGCTGCTCCCTTCACCCTTGGTAGGTCATCCAGGTATTTGTCCAGACCGCTTCGAAGATAGCTCTGCATGAGGGCTCCGAGCGCGTCGGTGTCCAGCTTTGCAGTAATCCTGTGAGCCAAGATGATATCTGCCTGGGTCATGACGTCAGTGTGTATTTTGCCTGGCTGCTGGCTTGCGAGTATCAAGCTGATGCCTGGCTGTCTTCCTTCTCTCAGTATTGTGATGAGTGGGTCGCTGGCAATGGTCTTGCCTTCTTTTGGCAGGAACTCGTGAGCCTCGTCTATAATAAGCCACACCATGGGGAAGTCAAGCTTCTTAATCTCTTCCTCGCTGAAATAATAGATGCTCTTGTGCACCTGCTCGAACTCTTCATTCTTCCTGGCGATCATCCTTTGGATGAAGAGCTTCTCTGCAACCAAGCCTATGACGAGTGATTTTATCCTCCAGCTTCCTGGGAGCGTGGCATAGCAGCTCACATCAAGGACAGTGACTTGGCCTGGCCTGGCAAGGTCGCTTAGCGGCGTGCTTTGTATGTCAAACAAGCCCCAGCTTTTTGCATTGCTGAAGAGGTTAAAAGTGGCATTCTTAACGCCGGCATCTGCAGCGCTATTTGCGACAGCAACCAGTATATCGTCAATGTCGAATTCCTTATTTTTCTCGCCGAGATCATGGATTATCTTTTCAATGAGGACCCCGATAGGTTCATTGGGGTTGATGTCAAAGGTTATGCACCAGTCATTGCCGCTCAGCTCGCTGGGCTTGATGCTGAAAGACGCGTCAGTGGGTATGCCTTTGTCCTTGTAGTCCTGGAAGTAGCCTATGGGCGTGTATATGTTGATGTCCAGCCCTTTCGGCTCTATGCCCCATTCCTCCAGTAGGAGGGCGTCCTGCTTGTTAGGATATTTCATGGTCCAGTAGACCCCCATGGTGTCGAGCATGATGACTGAGACGTTGCACTTAACATCAGGAGGCAGGTCTGATATCCCTTCTGCAATAACGCCCATGGTGTAAGACTTTCCTCCTCCTCTTTTTCCGCAAACAAACATGACATGGCTCCTAATCACGTCCATAAGTATCTTGTTTGATAGGCTTGTGGTCCTCCCCATCTTTACATAATGCTTTCCAAGAAGGATGGTGCCGTCTGTGCCGAACTTGTCCAGGTCTTCAGCGCTCCTGCCTAGAATTATATCGTACATTTTATCTCCTTATATTCTATTCCGATGTTCTTTATTCGATGTTGTTGGTATATAAATTTAATCCTTAAAACCCTCAATAACCAAAAAACTTTTAAAAAACAAAGTTTTTACCATTCAAAAAGAGTTAAAGTTTGAAATTATTAACAATTATAAAGAATCGGGGTGGTATGTTTGGCTAAGAAAGAAATAAAAAAGAACAGCAGCAATGAAATTGATGGAAAAATAAAAGTTTACAAAGTAAACGGGGCTGCAAAAAAAGAAGAAGCAAGGATGAGACGAGAGAGAAACATCCAGACTTTCCTGATAGCCTTAATAGTCATACTGGCGATCGCAGCTGTGTTCTCTGCAATCCAGACATTTTTCCCAGACTTGTTCGGGAAGTTCAGCCTGAGCGGCGAGCTGGCAGCAAAGGTCAATGGCAAGCCGATAACAATGCTTCAGCTCAATAATGAGTATGAACGGCTGCCCCTGCAGTACAAGTACATCCTGACCAAGGAATTGTTCTTGAAGCAATTAATCGATGAGACCTTGCTCACAGAAGAGGCAGCAAGGCAAGGCATAGCTGTGAGCGAGCAAGAAGTGGACGAGAACCTTAACCAGTTCATGAAGGACAACAACGTCACACAAGATAAGCTGGACGAGATTCTAAAGACAAAGAAACTCACCTATCAAGAGTTGAGAAGCCTTGTGAAGAACCAGTTGGTCATAGACAAGCTGCTCAAACAATCTGTGAAGGACAAGATGAACGTGACTGATGCACAGGCATTGCAATACTACAATGACAACCCCAAGACATTCACAGTGCCAGAGATGATGACAGCTAAGCACATACTCATAGGCCTCGCCAACAGGACGCAGGAAGAGGCCAAATCAAAGGCAGAGGCAGTCCTCAAACAGCTGAAGAGCGACAACAGCAACTTCTGCGAGCTCGTTGAGAAAAACAGCGATGACAGCGGAAGCGTTGACAAGTGCGGGGAATACACTTTCCCAAGAGGGCAAATGGTGGAAGAGTTCGAGAAAGCAGCCTTTGAGCAAGGCATCGGCAAGGTGAGCATTGTCAACACCACCTTTGGCTACCACATCATCTGGACGCTCAACAAGACGCCAGAGCAGCTCATACTCTTTGACGGGGTAAAGGACCAAATCATCCTTGTCTTGGCGCAGCAGCAGGAAAAGATGATATACTCTGACCTGATCGTGAGCTTGAGAGAAAAAGCCACCATTATCAACTATCTAGAGCAAGAGGCAGAAGAAGCTGCGAAGAAAGCTGAGGCTGAGGCAAAAGCAGAGGAAAACAAGACAGAGGGAACTGCTGAGGAAGGATCAGGAAAAGCAGCTGAAACCAAAGTAAATGTGATTGAGCCTGCAGAGGAGCCCGAGGAAGAGGCAGAAGCTCCGATTGAAGAGGAAAAGCAAATATCTGAGGAGCAGAAAGAGCTCGAGAAGGAAATAGAGCCTAGCGTAGAAGAAGTGACCGAGGAGGAGCCCACAGAGACAACAGAGCCAGAGGTGCAGCCAGTAGCAAAAGTCGGGCTTGCGCAGTGCCTGACAGACAAGGGCGCAGTCCTCTATGGAGCCTACTGGGACTCAAGCACAAAGAAGCAGAAGGAATCCTTTGGAGCTGATGTTTCCAAGATAACTTATGTTGAGTGCGGAGTGCAAGGAGACTACAGGTCCCAGACAGAAGGATGCACAAGAGCAGGCATATTAGCCTATCCGACATGGGTTGTTGGCAAGCAAAAATACATGGGCATCCAGGAGCTCGCGCAGCTGGCAACTCTCACAGGATGCACAATTTAAGCCCTATAAGCCATAAAATAGCCATAAACTCTTTATTTTTTCATTATTTTCTTCAATTTTACCATTCTCTTTTGTTTTTATATGCTTTCTACCCTCCTTTTCTCGTCTCAAACCCAAACATTTAAAAAGCCCTGAATAATACCTTTTCTAAAGCCCGACACAGAGTTGCTCATGCGAGCCTGAGCGCCTAGCTCTTGGCTGTGAGCATTGTGAGTTAGTGTTGGGCTACATTGCTTTAATATTCAAGTTAGTGCAACGAAAGTTAAGAGAAAGAAGATAAACGAAAGACAGATTGGAACAGGCACAAAGCCTTTTCATCATACTCATTTCATTTATTCAAATTATTTTTGTAAGAATGATTTTTTTATTTTGAAAAACAAGATTTTGAGTAAAGGAAAAGTTTTGGTTGCTTGTTCTTAAAGAAAGATAAATAAGAAGAATAAACAAGACAAAGAAGGAGCAAATTGTTTGCTATCAAAATGTTCACGAGCATCACAAAGGAGAGGGATTACACCCTGGACTTGCACCTTTATGAGTACTTCAGAGCATTTTAGACAGCTCCTTCTAGGAAGTCATAATCAAAATAGGAAAAGGTGATATAAAATGGCACTCAAGAATCTCACAAGATTCTTGCTGTTCCAAAATTACCTAATGTAGAGAGAAAATAAAAATAAAACATCGAAGGTGATAATTTTGGCAAAGATAGCACAAGTATCAGCAAAATACATTGTTCATGCTGAGATTCAGATTGAGGGAGTAGTAGATAGGCCTGATGTGATCGGGGCGATTTTCGGCCAGACAGAAGGTCTTCTAGGAGCTGATTTGGAGTTGAGAGAGCTTCAGAGAAGCGGAAGAATAGGAAGAATAGAAGTAAACATTGAAACCAAGAGCGGAAAGTCTTCTGGAGCGATTATTATTCCGAGTTCATTGGACAAGGCAGAGACAAGCATAGTGGCAGCAAGCCTTGAAGTTATCCAGAGAATAGGACCTTGCAATGCCAAGATAAAAGTAGTCAACATAGAGGATGTTCGTGTTTCTAAGAGGCAGTTTGTCATTGAAAGGGCAAAGGAATTGCTCAAGAACCTGATTGAGTCTGTAATGCCTGATAGCCAGGAGCTAGCAGACGAGGTATCCTACGCAGTAAGGGTAATGGAGATACAAGAATATGGCAAAGACAGGCTGCCTGCAGGACCTGCTGTTGATGAGAGCGACGAAGTCATAATTGTTGAAGGAAGAGCTGACGTGCTCAACATGCTCAAGCAAGGCTTCAAGAATGTTGTTGCAATGAATGGTACAAGCGTGCCTGAAACAATAATTGACCTGTGCAGGAAGAAGACAGTGACAGCTTTTGTTGATGGTGACAGGGGAGGAGACCTCATACTGAAGGAATTAGGGGAAGTTGCAGAAGTAGACTTTGTGACCAAGGCACCTGATGGAAAGGAAGTGGAAGAGCTGACCAAGAAAGAAATCCACAAAGCTCTCAGGGCAAGAATTGCATTCGAGCAAGCCAAGACAGAGATGCATGTTAATGGTGAAGGCAGGGCAGAAAGGGAGAGAGGCGAGGAAAGAAGAATGCCTCCCCAGCAGCAAAGGGACTACAGGGATAATAGAGGAGGGGAGAGAAGGCCCATGCCCCAACAGCAAAGGCCTATGCCTCCGCAACCAGCCATACCACCAGGCAAGCCCAAAGAGCCAACTCCAAAGGAGCTTGAATCCTTTGGTGAGATGCTTGAAGACCTTATAGGAACCAGAGGAGCCTACATACTGGATGACAAGCTGAACATCCTTGGAAAAGTGCCTTTCACAGAGCTCCAGAGCACCATTAAGAGCTTAAGGTCAGGAGTTTACGCTGTTGTGTTTGACGGAGTGATAGACAAGGACTTGCTCAGCATTGCAGAAAGAGCCAATGTGAGTTTCCTGGTCGCCATGGACACCAAGATAAAATCCACAGGCAGAGTCAACATACTCATCAGCGACGACCTGTAAGAAAAGCAGATAAGTCAGATAGGCGCCTGCGGCCAATAAATTTTTTTAATTATTTTTTATGTTTTTCCTTAACCTTTGATTAAGTGCTCAAAAGTTTACTTTTTGGCACTCAAAAATCAAGAATTTTTGAATACAGAAAAACAATCCTGTTTTTTCTGTAACTCAAAGGCTTTGCCTTTGTTGATTCAAAAATATTTCATTTTTGTTTTCTTTTTTTCATTAACTTTTTATAATCCCTTCTTTACCTTATGCCTCATGCCACGCGAATCCAGAGAGGAATGGAAAACCTACAAGAACGTATTTGACCAATCAGCGCTCTTGAACCTTGAGAAACTCAGGAGCGAAGGGCACTTTGATGAACTGCAAAGCCCAATAGCCCTTGGCAAGGAAGCCAACATCTTCACTGCGAGCAAAGGAGAAGACACTATCATTGTCAAGGTATACCGCGTGGAGAACTGCAACTTCAACCAAATGTACAGATACATTGCCCCAGACCCACGGTTCCAAGGCTTGAAAAAAAGGCGCAGATTGGTAATATTTTCATGGGTACAGAGGGAGTACAGGAACCTGCTCAAGGCAAGGGAAGTTATAAGAGTGCCAAAACCCATAGCAGTTAAGGACAACATTTTGCTCATGGAATTTATCGGCAGGGACGGAGAGCTTGCTCCCATGCTGAAGGACGCAAAGCCCAAGAACCCTAAAGATTTCTTTGACAGGACGATAAAGAGCATCAAAGCGTTGTACGATATAGGGCTTGTTCATGCTGACTTGTCTGAATTCAACATCCTCAACTTCGAGGAAGAGCCCGTGTTCATCGACCTCAGCCAGGCAACCACCACAGAGCACCCTCAGGCACAAGAATTCATGGAAAGAGACATACATAATATTGTGAAATTCTTCAACAAGCTAGGAGTCAAGGCTGATGAGAAGGAAGTATTTAATGGGATAATTAAGAGAAAATAAAAAAATAATTAGTCAAGATGCTTCCTGCAGTCCAGTAGGTGTATTTGGTGCTTTCCGTTCTCTCTTATCTCGAAGATGTTGACTGCTGTGTTGTGCTGGTGAAGCTCGCCCATGTAGTCTACTGGTTTTTTCATGATTACGCTTATCAAAGCCTTGTTTATGCCTGCGTGTCCAACAAATAATACGCAGCCATCCGGATATTTGGAGTAAGCTTCATCCAGTATGCGCTTTGCCCGCCTTCTCATGCTTTGCCTGCTCTCAATCTGGCCATAGAGGCGCTTCATATTTAATTTTCCCTTAATGTCAAAAGACAATTTTTTGCCAGCCCACTTCTTCAAGTCAGTTTCCCGCAAATCCTTGGCCTTGACCAGAGGCACTTTCTTATGGTGATTGGCAATGAGTTGCGCAGTGTCAAATGCACGGGCCAGGTCACTTGAATAGATGCAATCAAGCCTCTCTTTTTTCAGCCTGAGAGCGACTTTTCTTGCCTGTTTTTTTCCTTCAGCCGAAAGCTTTCCGGGCAGATGCCCTTGAGCAATGCCTTTCAGGTTATCAACAGTCTCTCCGTGCCGAGTGAGGATGAGTCTCATGACTCCCTGTTTTTTACGATGAGTTAATAAATTTAGCGAAAGGTTTGTCTATTAGAATTAGAACTATGCTACCGAGCTTTTTTTTGCGAGTGTAGTACACCTTCGCCAGCCTTTTGTAAAGGCTGTGGGCAAACATTTATAAAAACAGTTTTTCTCCGCAGGCTTATGCCTAGAAAGAAGAAAGAGAAGAAAAAGGTCAAGGAAGAAGAAAAGCTTGAGTCTCAGGATGGCCTGGAAGACGATGATATGAGCACGGCTGATGCATCTGCGAATGACATAGCTGTGGACAATGCTGATGAGTATTCTTACAACATCAAGATTCCAAAGGACAGGATAGCTGTGCTTATCGGCGTTAAGGGCAGGGACAAGAAGGAGCTTGAGGACTGGTCGCGCGCCAAGATAAATGTAGATTCAATTGAGGGTGATGTGACCATCACTGGCAAGGATGCATTAAAGCTTTATGAGCTAAAGGAAGTGGTCCAGGCAATTGCCAGGGGATTTAGCCCGGAAACAGCAGGGCTGCTGCTCAAGCCGGATTACATGCTCGAGATAATCAACTTGAAAGATTATGGCTTGGATAACCCAAACAAGCTCAGAAGGGTGAGAGCAAGGGTTATCGGCACAGGCGGAAAGGCGAGAAGAGTGATTGAGGAGATGACATCTACCCAGCTTAGTGTTTATGGCAAGACCATAGGCATTATTGGTGAGTGCAACTATGTGACTACAGCGAAGAGGGCGATTGAACTCTTAATCAAGGGAAGCATGCACGCGACAGTCTACAAGTGGTTAGAGGACCAGCGGAGAAAGGCCAGGCGGGAGGAGCTGGGCTTATAAAGGTGAACCAGGATGAAAGTATTGAATACTGAGAAAGAGGATTATCACGTGCACTCTTTAAACTTTTCCGACGGCATGAGCACTGTTGATGAAATAGTGAAGTTTGCCGGCCAAATTGGCATGAAAAAAGTGGTGATCACAGACCATTCGCAAGCCGCAATAGATGTTCATAGTGAGGCGAAGAAGGCATCAAGGTCATTGCTGCAAGGCAACAAGCGCTGGTTTAATGTTTTCAATGGTGTTGAGGTGTCTTTTGGCGTGGAAGCTGACCTGCTTGATGAGGAAGGTAACATATGCGACCACATACAAGGAGTCAAGGGAGATTTCATTATTCTCTCCTATCATTACGAGGTCTTCAAGGGTGATAAGAAGAAGATTACTCAGGCGTTCATAAAGGCGATAGAGAAGCATCATGATAAAATCAATTGCATCGGGCATGTATACGCTTTTGTTAAAGACACAGGCATTGACATAACCAAGGTTGTTGCTTGCGCGAACAAATACAAGATTCCCTTAGAGTTTAACTGCAGGTACTTGACCAGCGGAAAGCATATGGCAGACAGTGAAGCCATGAAGCTGATGCTCTACAAAGCAGACCAGATTTACGTGAACAGCGATGCACACACACTCTGGGAGTTCAGGGAGCTAAGAAAACAAGGCTTTAAGTTCCTGAAGGAGAATGGATTTTTGAAGTAATTCTTGATATAAAGCGGACTTTTGCACAAAGCTTATAAATAACCTCTGCCCTTTTTTTCTTACAATCAAAAGCCCTTTTGGCTTTTGGCGTGCTAAAAGCTTTGCTTTTTGCGCAGTGAAACTATGTTTCGTTTGTCTCAAAAATTCGAAGAATTTTTGTGGCTGTTGAGAGGATAAGTTAGAGGAATCGAGGATTTAAGGGTATGGTTGAGGTAATAAAGGCAGAGGAACTGGCAAAAAAGCAGAGAGATATTAGCGTTGCCGAATTCTTCGAGAAGAACAGGCACCTCCTTGGGTTTGATAACAAGAGGAAAGCTCTCCTGACAGCAGTCAAGGAGGCTGTGGACAACTCATTGGATGCCTGTGAAGAGGCAGACATACTGCCTGATGTCATTGTAGAGCTCATTGACATGGGCAATGAGAGATTCAGGGTGATGATTGAGGACAATGGCCCTGGCATTGTGAAGGAGCAGATTCCAAAGGTTTTTGCAAAGCTCCTCTACGGCAGCAAGTTCCACAGGCTAAAGCAGGGAAGAGGACAGCAGGGCATAGGCATTAGCGCCAGCGTGATGTACGCCCAGCTCACAACAGGCAGGCCTGCAAAGATTCTTTCCAAGATTGCGCCTAACAAGCCAGCTCATTATTATGAGCTGAAAATCGATACCACTAACAATAAGCCATTAATCCTCGGCGAGGAAGTAAAGGAATGGGACAAGCCTCATGGTACAAGAGTAGAGCTTGACATTGAGGGAAGCTACCTCAAAGGCTTTCAGAGCGTTGATGAATACCTAAAACAAACAGCCATAATTAATCCGCATGTCACAATAACCTATGTTACTCCAAAGGCAGAGCAGCTAATCTTTCCAAGGGCAAGTGAGATTATGCCTAAGCAGCCCCAGGAAATAAAGCCTCACCCTTATGGCGTGGAGCTTGGGATACTGCTGAAGATGCTCGGCAACACAGAATTCAGGACTCTCCAGGCATTTCTGACGAATGAGTTCTCCAGAGTCGGGCCAGGCACTGCAAAAGAGATTTGCGAGAAAGCACTCGTGCCTCCCAGCAACTCGCCCAAGAAGATTTCAAGGGACGATGCTGAGAAGCTCATTAATGCCATAAAGGAGACCAAGATTATCAGCCCGCCGACAGACTGCATCAGCCCGATTGGCGAGGAATTGTTCGAGAAAGGCCTGCGAAAAGAGGTCAATGCAGAATTCTATTGTGCAGTCTCACGAAGCCCTTCAGTTTATCGCGGCAATCCTTTCCAGGTCGAGGTTGCTATTGCCTATGGAGGCACCCAGCCAACAGACCAGGCAGTTAACCTTTTGCGATTTGCTAATCGCGTCCCATTACTTTATCAGCAAGGAGCATGCAGCATTTACAAGAGCGTCACGCAGACGAACTGGAAGCCTTATGGCTTGAACCAGAGCAACGGGGCATTACCAACAGGCCCTGTAACGATTGCTGTTCATATTGCAAGCGTGTGGGTGCCCTTCACTTCAGAGTCAAAAGAGGCAATCGCCCATTACCCGGAAATAATTAGCGAGGTAAAGCTCGCGCTCCAGGAGGCAGGGAGGCGGCTGCAGACTTATGTTCACAAAAAGCACAAAGTAAAGAACCAGTTAGAGAGAGCAAACCTATTTGAGAGATACATACCTGAAGTCGCAGACTCGCTTGCCAGGCTGACAGGAGAGAGCAAGGACAAGCTTGTCAAGAAGCTCCAGGACATGATAAAGAAGGATGATATACAGAAAGAGATAATGGCCATGGAATCCCTCAAAGGAGAAGCGGACGAAGATGAGAAAAGTAAAAATGGAAAGGAAAATGGGAATAATGGTTCTGAAAAAGCAGATAGGGAGTAGAAAATAGAGGCGGAGTTATAGACAAAATGCCAAAAGAAAAAGAAGAAGCAAAGAACGAGCCAAAAAAAGAAACCAGGACTGGGAAAGAGGCTGCTAACACTGCTGACGCGAAAAAAGAGCTAGTCAAACTAGGCTATAGCATAATAGATGATATTAACAAGGGGAAAAACCCTCACATAGAATTGTCTGTGAGAGGATTAAGTAATGTGGTGTATGACAAGGAGTCAAAAACCCTTGCCCTCGGCGACAAGACAGCCCAGAGATTCTTCTTTAATGTTGCTCATTCAAAAAAATTCCTGCAAACCATAGAGATTGCTTCTATCTGCAAGATCTTGCTGGATGTTAATAAGCACGCCAGCCTGAGAGATGTATTCTACATGGCCAAGAGGACAATACCCAACACCAAGATTAATGTTGTGGATGAGCAGACAGAATCAGACAAGTCAATAGAAGATTTGGAGCTGATTACGGGCTACTCAAGAGAGAACCTGAATGTCAATGCCAACAAGATGGGAAGCGTTGCAGGCAAGGTCGTGGTTGAGGATGCTGGCGACATAATTGACTGGTCCAAGCTAGGTTCAGGAGGTTGGTCAATACCCAGTAATGTTGAGAACATCAAGTTCAAGAAAGTAGATGCCAAATACGTTATCTACATGGAAAAGGCAGCGGTTTGGGAGAGGCTGCACGAGGATAAGTTCTGGGAGAAGCAGAACTGCATAATCATGTCATCCCAAGGCCAGACAACCAGAGGTATAAGGAGGCTTCTCCAGAGGCTGAGCACAGAGCACAAGCTGCCCATTTATGTCCTTGCGGACAATGACCCGTGGGGGTGGTATATCTATTCTGTCCTTAAGTTCGGCTCAATAAGCTTGGCGCACATGGCTGATGAGATGGCAATATCTGACGTCAAATTTTTGGGCATTACTTGTGATGATGTTATTAATTATGATTTGAAAAGGCACTTCATCAAGCTCACTGACAAGGATATCGCAAGGCTGAAGCAGATGCAGAACTATGAATGGTTTGTAAAGCACAAGGGGTGGCAGCGACAGTTCAAGATGATGAAGGATTTTGGGGCTAAAGTAGAAATTCAGGCCCTATCATCAAAAGGCATAAGCTTTATATCTGAAAAATATTTGCCTGAGAAAATTAGGAAGCAGGAGCTTTTAGACTAAGCTTTTTAAATTTTTTTTAGGGGGATAAAGCATAATAAAACATAACAACAACAGGTAAGAGGCAATGCAATGTTAAAAGCAGACTTTCACATACACACACATGAGGACCCTTATGATTTCTGGCTGGTGAAGTACTCTGCAAAAGACCTCATCAGGCATGCTGCAAAGCACAAGTTTGGAGTGCTGTCAATAACAAATCATAGCCATGTCTTGTATAACCAAGCCCTTAAGAGCTATGCAAAGAAAAAAGGAATACTCCTCATCCCTGGCGCAGAGCCTAGAATCGAGGGAAAAGACGTCCTCGTCATCAACACGACAAATGAGGAATTGAAAAAGATTAAGAAACTGGCAGACCTTGAAAAACTCAAGGATTCTGCGCTGGTGATAGCTCCGCACCCATACTTCTTGACAGGAAACTGCCTGAAAGACAAGCTAATAAAATATATTGATAGTTTTCACGCCATAGAATTCAGCCACTTCTATACAAGAGCCATGCTGAACCCTTTCTTCAAGTTCATAGCAGGCAATGCAAAGGCAGTTGAAATCGCAAAAAAATACAAAAAACCAATCATAGGCACTTCAGACGCTCACCATCTATATGAATTCGGAACTTCCTATGTTTTGGTCAATAGCGAGAAAAACACTGACGACATCATTGAAAGCATTAAGCGAAACAAGATTAAGCCGGTGTTGAACCCCATGCCTGTTCATTTATTCTTCAGGAGGCTTTTCAGCGCCACCTTAAAGGAAGGCATAATGGAACAGTTTATTCTAAGGAACAAGATACGCGCCAGTAGAAAGGCTGCCCGGGCAAAGTTGCTCTAGTTCCTGATTTTGGGTTTTGGGCAAAAGATTTAAATAATTCCTAAGCAAGGTTCTATATTATGGGAGCTGTTGCCAAGCTAAGGCCAAATGATGAGAGGGACATACTAGCCACAAGGTTTGAGATTGAAAATGAGGAAGTCTTTCATCTCAAGAACCTTTACAAACTAGTTTATGAATGGCTTAATGATGAGGGCTTTTTGTCTGTTGACACAGGCGATGACAAGATAGAATCCCTTTACCTTGACAGGACCTCGGGCAGCGGGGAAAAAGAACACCAGATATGGTGGCGAGCAGTCCAGACCCCCAGGGGCAACAAATATTATCGCTACTTCTTGAAGATTGACTGGCAGACCCTTTACATGAAGAAGATAGAGATCATGCACAAGGGGCAGAAGTTTGGCACCAACAAGGGAGATGTCATCATAAGGATAGAGGCCTGGCTCCAATTAGACTATGATGACAACTGGAGGAGCAGCAAGTTCCTTAATTTCTTTGACAGGTGGTTCAGGGAAAGATTCTACTTGGAGAAGATAAAGAGCTACAAGCACGACCTGTACCTAACGACCTTCAGGCTGCACAACACAATAAAGCAGTACCTGCAGCTCAAGGCGCCGACAGATTGGGGAAGGCCTTTCCACCCGCCTAAAGGAATCTAGAACAAGGACTTAATATATTCAACTTCTTTTTTAATCTTGCCAAGATCAATGTCGTCTTTGAAATTCATGTCTTCCTCTATTATGATGGGAACACCAAGCTTTTTGATGGGCTCAATAGACTTGAGAAAAACAGGCGTAACCTTCTGCAATGACAAATGATCCTGCTTCCTGTAGGTGCCGCTGAAGTGCACCTGCATTATTTTTTTAGAGAACTTCTTCACCAGCTTGCTTGTTTCCTGACTAGACCACAGATAAGCATGAGACACATCAAGGCATAGCCCCATTTTAGGGTATTTCTTGAGAATAAATCCAAGCTTCCTTATGGTGATGCTTCGCTTTTTAGGGAGATTCTCTGTGGAGAACTGCATATTGTAAGCCTCAAGGACTTCGGGAGGTGGAAGGTCATTGGGGTGAATTATAACATTCTTAGCATTAATCCTATTGTAAATTATTTGGATTATGTCAAGCTGCTTTATTACTTCTGCTTGACCTGCAGCATTGCTGGCAAGCCTGAAAGGCGCATGTATGCTGACATAATCTAGCTTTCTGAGGAAAGAAAGCTGGCTTGATTTCAAACTGAAGTTGTATAAGCCTTCTTTTGACCCAAAAATAAGCTCAACCCCATCTATGTCAAGCTCCTTGATCTTGTCAATGAGCCCCGCCCTATTCTTGCCTTCTGTAAGCCGCCATATGTTGCCTGTTGAAAAACAAAAAAGCCTATTCATAGCAATGCCTTGTTCTCGATGGTAATTTAAATTTTTCCAAATTAAGCCCAATAGCAAATTTTATAAATCAGCATTCCTGATAAGTGCTTAGCATGCATGACATAATAACTATGGGAAGCAACACTATTGACCTTTTCGTTCATACAGACCAGTCTGATGTCATTGACATCCGCTCAAAGCAAGGCAACAGGGAGTTCATCTCTTATCCTGTGGGTGCCAAGATGCTCATAACCAAGTACATGGAGAGCTTTGGAGGCAATGGAGCCAATGCAGCGGTTTGCTGCGCAAGGCTTGGCTTGAAGACTGCTTACCTTGGTGAAATAGGGCTGGATGCGAATGGCAAAAGAATACTGGGCAACCTGAAAAAAGAAAAGGTCAACTTTGTTGGGAGCCGCGGGAAGCAATCCGGCTTCTCCATCATTCTCGACTCAATTGAGGAGGACAGGACCATCCTCGTCTATAAGGGCTGCAATAACGAGATGAAATGCAAGGAAGTCAAGTTTTCAAAACTCAAGGCCAAATGGCTCTACCTGTCTTCAATGCTTGAAGAAAGCCTGAACACCATGATCAAGGTGGCCGAATACGCAAGGCAGAACAAGATAAGGATAGCCTTCAACCCGTCAGCCACCCTCCTAGAGAAGGAGACCAAGAAAGCACTAGACTTGCTGAGATATACTGATGTCCTGGTCCTGAACAAGGAAGAGGCAGAGGGCCTTGTCGGAAACAATGCTCCTGAAGTCAACATCAAGAAGCTGCTGACTTATGGACCCCAGATAATAGCAATAACTGATGGAAAGAACGGAGCAATAGCCTATAATGAAGGCCAATACTATTATATAAGGCCGCGGCCTGATGTCAAAGTAGTGGAGACAACAGGGGCAGGGGATGCTTTTGCAGCCACTTTCACAGCAGGATTGCTGCTGAAAAAACCATTTGTGTTCTGCCTTAAAATGGCAATTAACAATGCGGAGTCAGCAATAGCCTACCCTGGAGCCCAGGAGATTTTGCTGGCAAGGAAGAAGCTGTTTGACATTGTTGACAAGGACAAGAGGCCTGTTGAGAAGAGAAAAGCCTAGACAGACAAACTTTTCCCTGCAGCTTCCCTTTCTTCGAAGAATTTAAATACTAGAAAATAAGCTATAAACCTTAGTGGAAAGATAGGATAAAGGGTTAGGTATTATGAGGTTTATAATCACTCTAAGCACAGCGAACGAGGCAGACATAGAGAACCTGGGCTTTCGAGGAGCAGACCTGGCGAATCTAAGAGAGAAAAGGCTTAACATACCATTAACCTTTATTGTGAGCAGCAAGGCATTTGAGATATTTATTGAGGAGAATGGACTAAGGCCCAAGATAGAGCACCTCCTAAAAGAAAAAACACCCGGTGAAGCTTACCTGGAAGTCCTCGAGATCTTCAAGAACGCCAAGCTTCCAGGAGAATTAGAAGCCGAGCTATCAGATGCTTATGAGTCATTAACAATAGACCCTGGCGCAGATGCCAGCAGCATAGTCTCAAAATGGGACCTGCCATTTGTGACACTCATCAGAAGCCCGAATTACCTTCTCAGCACAGAGGACAACGATGGCATACTTCAGAACATAAGGGGGCACGAGGTCTTGGTCGGAGCTCTGAAGCATGTCTGGGCGTCTATTTACTCCCCCAAGGCAGCAGCTTACAGGAGCAAGACAGGGATGAGCAAGCCCTTTGGCCTTGCAGTCATCGTGCAGAAGATGAAGAAGATAAAGCAGTCAGCAATAGTCTATTCGCGCTCAGATGAAGACGAGAGGACAATCGTCGTGAAAAGCTTCTTTGGCTTGCCTGACTACGGCTTTGAGCAAGAGATCCTTGGCAAAGACCATTATGAAGTCGACTTGAACTCATTATCCATAACTCATGGCGAGATTAATGTGCAGGAATTCAGCATTGAAAGGGATTTTGAGACAGAAGAGCTTGTAAAGCACGACCTGGGTGATGATAGTACAAAGCAAAAGCTCAATGAGAAGCTCATATCAGAGGTTGCAAGGCTCGCAAAGAGGTCCAAGAGCTTCATAGGCAAGGATGTCAAGCTCTACATGGGAATAAAGGATGATTATGTATCAATCCTCATGGTGAACAGGCTGATTGGAGGACCGAAAAAGACACTTGAGACCGAGGAGCAGGTTGAGGTGAAGTTCGATGAGAAGAGCGGCAAGACTATCACTCAGAAACAGGGTTCTGTTCTGACACAAAAAGAAGGCGTGGCAGAAGGCTTCAGGATGCCTAAGATCCTGAGCATTGAAGAGGTCAGGGCAGAGCTCTTGAAGCAGCAGGAAGCAGAGTGCTGGGGAGAGGAAGCAGAAAAGCTCGAGCCGCCTCCGAGAGTGGAAATTTACGAGGAGAAAACAACGCAGGAAGAGCAAGTGGAGAAGGAGATAAACCTTTTGGAGGAAGTGCTCAGGATAAAGGAGATAACAGAGAAGATGGAAGAGCACGCCCTGAACAACAACAAGGAAGCCTATGAGAAGGAAGCCAGAGTCCTCAAGTCCATGATTCAGAGGATAAGGGAAGAGGAAGAGCAGCAATAGTTTTAATACTTTTTTTTCTAAATCTTTAAAAACAAGGCATTTATTCTGATGTCCATGGCTAAGGACGCGAAGAAATGCATCAAGTGCAGCAAAAACGTTTACTGCTCTAACCTGTGTAGGAATCATTTCATGAATTATTTTGAGAAAAAGGTAATCAGGACTATATTGAAGTTTGATTTGTTCTCCAAGAAGGACAGGATCGCCGTGGCTGTGAGCGGCGGCAAGGACTCGACGGTCTGCCTTTATGTGCTCAAGAAGATAGGCTACGATGTTGAGGCAGTCACTGTTGATGCAATAATAGGCAACTATACCAAGCAGAACCTTGAGAACCTTAGAGAGGTATGCAAGAAGTATAATATCAAGCTCCATGAGATAAGCTTCAGGGAAGAGCTAGGCATGGCTTTGTGCTCTATCAAGATGGTGGCGCATGAGAAAGGGCTGAATTACTCTTCTTGCTTCATCTGCGGAGTGCTCAGGCGTTACTTGCTTAACCAATACGCAAAGAAGGCAGGGTTTGACTGCATATGCACAGGGCATAACCTTGATGATGAGGCCCAGGCTTTTGTGATGAATATTTTCAGGAATGACTTAAGCCTCGCCAAGAGGCAGGGCCCAATAACTGGGAGCATGAGCAGCAAGGAAAGCAAGGCCTTTGTCAAAAGAGTGAAGCCGCTGTACTTATGCACAGAAAAAGAGACTACAGCTTATTCAAAGATGATGAAGTTTCCTGTTAACTATGCTGACTGCCCTTGCAGAGAAGGAGCCTACAGGAAGGAATACGCTGACATGCTTGACAAGTTCGAGAAGAAATTCCCTCCTACAAAATACAATATAATCAGCTTCTTCCTGAGATCAATCTATAAGATGAAAGACGAGAAAAAGGGTGATAAAGAAAGGGATGCTATCAATGCTTGCGCTTATTGCGGTGAGCCTTCATCCAAGAACGTGTGCAAGAGGTGCGAGATACTGATTGCTTTGAAAGGCGAGGCAGGGGATGCAACCAAAACAAATAAATACTAGCGCGCGCAGTTAATCAGTTATGTTCACCTTCATCCTTGTGCTCCTGGGAGTCTTCTTCTTGTGTTATGCAATATTCATATGCAAGAAGATGATTAATTCATTCACAAGGAGCATTCACAGGAGGGCCGGGCACATAATGCTTTCCCTGATAATCATTTTCTTCCTGGGCTACATCATTTACATGGTATTCAATTATAACTTGCTGTTCACTAATTTCATTGTTAGCATCCTGCTTTTCCTAACAGCATTTTTTGTGACGCTGGTGCTGCACGTCAATCATTCTCTCATCATCCGCCTCACAATGAAGACCTTGGAGCTCAAGGAGTTCAGCGAAAACCTATGGGAACAGACTAAATCCCTGAGCTCTAACACGCAGCAGCTTGAGAAGATAAAATACCTCCTCGAGGAGAAGAACAAGGAGCTGGAGACTGCCTTGCAGAAAGTGTCTGCTTCGAACATCGAGGCTGCCAAGGAGCTGGCGAGCAAAGAGGCTGACAAGGCATATGCTGAAGCCTATGCTCCTGAAGAAAAAACTGATAAAAGCGAAAGCGAATGAGCTTTTATCGCCTGGTTCTTGCTTTATCTTGGTTTGTCAAAAACTTCTAATGAAAAAATTTAAAAAACAATCAGTATATTACTTACAATAATGAAAAAAAGAGGGCGCCCAATAGGAAGCAGCATCCGGCAGAACCTTGTCGAAATCCTCTACTTCAGGAAAAAAGCCTATGGCTATGACCTTTACAAGGACTACTGCGCGCTGTTCCCCAAGGTCACCTTGAGGGTTATTTATTACCACCTGAAAAAAGGTGCCGCTCTCAAGGAGTTTGAGCTTGAAGAAGTAAAGATGGAGAAAGGGGACTACTCTTGGGGTGGAGAGGCTGAGAAGAAGTATTACAAGCTGGGAATTAATGCTTATCCTCGGATTGACAAGAGAGTGAAGCTGTTTTTTGAAAAAGAGGCAAAGAAAGAGACAAATAGGGAGAAGAGCAAGTAATCTTCTAAGAATAATCTAAAATGATAAGAACTTTTTTGTGCAAGAACCAGAAGCTAATAAAGAACCTACCCCTGAATGAGATAAAAAAATATCTTAAGGACAAGAAAGCTACTATCTGGGTTGATGCGCAAAAAGCCACTGATGAAGAATACAAGAAACTCGAGACAGCGTTCAATTTTCACCCCTTAGCCATGGAGGATGCCAGGAAATCCATTGAGCTTCCCAAGGTAGAGGCGTTTGAAGGACATATATTCATAGTTCTTCACAGCATCACCCAGGACCCTAACGAGAAATACCCAAACAAAAAAGAGATAGACTTCTTTCTAGGACATAATTTCCTGGTTTCGCTGCACATCCATGAGTTCCCGAGCGTTGAGCACTTGGCTCAAAAACTTGAGAAAAACCACAAGAATGTAAACAAGAGAGCAGACTTCCTGATGTATGAGATCATAGATGGCTTTGTAGACCAGTACTTTCCCTTGGTAGAGTATTGGGATGATAAGATTGAGGCTTTGGAAGCCGACATCATAGCCCAGAGGCGCCTCCATACCACCCTGAAGGACATAATGTACATCAAGAGAGAGCTTCTCTACCTCAAGAAAAGCATTACCCCGCAAAGGGATGTTATTAACAAGCTTTCCAGACGAGACTTTCCCTTTGTTCATCACCTTACTGCTGTATACTTTCGTGACGTTTACGACCACATAATGCGCGCCTATGCAGAGCTGGAAATCCAGAGAGACATCCTGAGCGGAAATTTTGAAGCTTACACCTCAGTGCTTTCCAACAGGCTTGCCATCATCTCTAACAAGATGAACGAAGTGATGAAGAGGCTTACAGTCATAGCCACCATCTTTATGCCCCTCACCTTCCTTGCCGGAGTGTATGGAATGAACTTTCACTACTTCCCTGAAATCGCGTGGAAATACGGTTATTATGTTTTTTGGGGGTTTTGCATAACCATAGGTATTTTCATGTATTGGTTCTTCAAGAGAAGAAGATGGGCATAATATATTTTTTTCAAACAATTTTTTTCAAGAAGCCCATTAGGGCATATGCTTCTCTTTTGGTCATGAATGATTTAGTCACCATGCGCTTCCACACTAAACTTTTGCGAAAAGTTTAATCAAAAAATGGGTTTCGCTTCGCTCAAGCCCATATCAAACAATTTTTTTTAAGAATCCCATCAATGCGTAAGCTTCTCTCTTAGTCATAAAAGATTTCGTTACCATGCGCTTCCACACCTTCATCTGAGTCTCTTTTTTCTTCTCATTTGAGAAATCCATTTTTTTCATGGCCTCTCTTAGCAGCTTGAGAATCTGTTCTTTTTCCTTGCCACTGATGGGCGTGTAGGGCTTTAGCATCTCCTTGGTGTTCTTTTCCTTGTAAATCTCGTAGAGAAGCACAGCCAGGGCATGACTCACGTTCAAAGCCTTGTAATTCCTGCTCGTGGGAATGGTGACCATGAAGTCGCACAGCTTCACTTCATTGTTCCTCAAGCCTTCACTCTCCCTACCAAGTATCAATGCGATCTTTTTGCTCTTTATTCCCTTGAGCTTCCCTGCAAGCTGGTCTGGGGTCATCGGGCTGCGGGGTATGTTATAGTCAGTGCCTAGCTTTGAAGTCGTACCAACCAGGTAGTCGAACTTTCCTAGGATGCTGAAGCCATTAACCTTTGCCTTGTCAATGATGTAATTGGCGTTCTTGGCCAGCCTTCTCGTATCGCTGTTAATCTTGCACTTAGGATGAATAAGGACCAATTCCCGGATTCCGAAATTCGCCATTACCCTGGCGACGCTCCCAATATTGCCCGGGTGCTCTGGCTCGATTAAGACGACAGTAATCATAGAGCCGAGAACAAGCAGGTGGTTTAAAAAGTTAATTGAAAGAATAATGACAAGCAACTTCAAATCATAATTTTAGAACTGCCCTCACTATTGGAATGATGAGAAGTATGAGGATGAACACTATCATCAGCATAGTTATCTTGGTCCAGACTTTGTTGCCATTCTCCTCACCCATTGTTTTATTGAGGCTGACCTGGAGCATCCTGCCGCCATCCACAGGTCCTATGGGCAGAAGATTTGCCAAGCCGAGGCCCAGGCTGAGCATGAATATCCATGTGAACAGGCCAACAAGCCACAGGAAGATTTTCATAAGGGTATTTTCTTCGTTAGTGTATTTTGTTCTCAGGTTGACGCCGATCACTGGCTTGTCAGGAGCAGCTTCCTTGCTGGTTGCTACCAGCGCGTATGTCTTTTCACTGTTTCCGATGGTGAGTGTCTCATTGACCTTTAACTTGTCAAACACCTTGACGAATTCCTCTGTGCTGTTGACAAAAATCCCATTAACCTGGTTGTACAAGACATTTGCCTCTAATCCTGAAGTTTCTGCAGGCAGCCCTTTTTCCAGGCTGGTGAATACAAAGCCCATTGGCTGGGCATAGGCATTGGCTATGGGGTTGAAGATTACTATGAACAGGAGGATGACGAAGGCTGCGAGGATGATGTTGGAGAATGGCCCTGCTGCGAATATGCTGTACTGCACCACATCAGACTGCTTCCTGAGCTTTTTCTCGTCAGGTTCAACAAACGCGCCTATTAGAGGACCGAAGAAGACTATGCCTGAGTTAAGCACTGGGAGCTTGTGCGCCTTGGCTACAATTCCGTGGCTGAACTCGTGCACGAGCACGACAAAAAACAAGGCTATGATGCCGTACCAGAATGGCACAAATATAGGGCTGCCTGGTATTGGTATGCCTGGAAGCACAGGAGTGATGACCGGCGGCGCAGAAGGAACGAATACAAGATCATATAACCCTTTGATGATGAAGTAGAGGATGAAGAGCATGCCTGCATAACCAATCCCTATGCCTGCGTAGCCAAGGATTTTAACGAACTCAGAATACTTTGTTCCTATCCTGTCAATTATTTTCAAGCCGACCTTTGTCCTGTACAATGCGATGAACTTGGCTTGGAAGATGAACTTCTTCCTCTTGACGATGATGAACAAGATTATTAGTGCATAGAATATGATTACCCACTTGTATTGCGCTAAAAAGCTTAAAAAACTCATCTTAGAAGGTTAATTGGAGGATGCCTTTTTATTTGTTGCGATATTTTGCCTTATTCTTAGTTTTATTTCTTCTTAATAGGCCTTAAGACTTTGTAACCGCACTTCCTGCACTTAATCTTACCAGCCATGACCTTGAGAACAGGGGCCCTTAACTTAGCCTTGCACTTCCTGCACACAAAGATGTTCTTGAAAAGCCTTCCTTCAGCTTCGGGGAATTTCGCCATCAACAACACCTCCAGTGGGTTTGATGGGGAAACTCAAAAATCCCTGATTTTTGTTGTTTTGCCATTATGTATCACCAAACAATTATGCTGTTTTGATCTGTCCTCAAAAAACTTTGTTTTTTGGGACAACCAAAACGGCTACGCCGTTTTGAGTTGTTTCATCACTCTGTCGTTGAGTATGCACCAGTACACCACTGTTGAGCTCTCGGCTACTGTGTCTTTCAGCTCTGGCGGTATGCTCATGTCAAAGGTCTCATAGGTTTCTGAATCCATGACATTTGCTAAGTCGCCAGTGATGCTAAGCACTTGCGCGTTCTTTTTTTCGATCACAGGTACGTCAAGCTCTGCGTGTCCTGGCGTGAGTAGCTGCCTTTTCTTGTTGTCAATTATGCCGATTGCCTCAATCCTAACCTTGGAATGTCCGTGCTTTCCAGGCCTGGAAGTCTGTATGCCGGTCACTGTGCATGCTGCGCCGTCAACCACGATGTAGTTGCCAATCTGAAAGTTAACTGCTCCTTTCCTCTTAACTTCCCCTGTCATAGGTTCTCACCAATTACCCTTATAATTACAATTATTATCTCCTTAAGGGGTAATAAACCCTTTAAAAAGCTTGCGAAAAAGCTGATGTTCCTGTTTAGAGGCTTGAGAATAACGAAAAATAACTATTTGAGCTGGTGCGTGTGCGGTCCTGCGCCAGCAGCTTCTGCAAGATTAGAGTACTCGTTGATTTTGTGTTTATGGCATACATGATTTGTATCACAGAAATCTTTAGTGTAGGTCTCACCAACGCACCACATATGCGCGTGCTCAGTTGCCCCTATGGTCTTTGCAGTGAGAATACATGTAGCGCTCAGCTGCACACAGCCAGCAACGAGAAGAGCAACTATCAGCAAGCCCAATATTATAAGAAACAGTTTCATTTTTTCATCCTTAAAGCTTTGAGAATGCTTAATATGGATTACGAGTATAAATAATTTTTCACTTTCTCTTGCTGTTGGCATGAAAAAGCTTTAAATAACAATGCATATTCTTCCTTGTCATGACAACATATTCGCATTCCAGGATATCGACTTTTGAGCAATGCCCGCTCAAGTTCAAGTTCCAGTACATTGACGAGGAAGAAGTAGAAATAGAGGATACTGCAGAGACTTTCCTCGGTTCAAGGGTACACGAAGCCCTTGAGAAGCTGTACAAGGACCTGAAGTTCCAGAAGCTTAACAACCTGGAAGAGCTGCTAGAGTACTATTATTCTGAATGGGAGAAGAACTGGAATGACAAAGTCCTGATTGTGAGAGATGAGTATAGCAAGGACAACTTCAAGAAGATGGGCGAGAAGTTCATAACAGAATATTACAATCGCTATAAGCCATTTGACCAGGCAAAAACCATCGGCTTGGAGATGAGGATAGAGATAAAGCTGGATGCAGAAGGCAAGTATGCTCTTCAGGGCTTTATTGACAGGCTGGCCTCGCCCAGCGATGGGGTGTATGAGATTCATGATTACAAGACAACCAACACTCTGCCGACGCAGGAGAAGGCAGATTCTGACAGGCAGCTTGCTCTCTATTCCATGGCAGTGAAGGAGATGTTCAGTGACTGCAAGCAAGTCATACTCATCTGGCACTACCTTGCATTTGACCGCGAGGTTAAGAGCGAGAGGAGCGATGCGCAGCTCGATGACTTAAAGAGACAGGTTGTTCAGACCATCAAGGAGATAGAGGGCACAACTGATTTCAAGCCCTTGGAGAGCGCCCTTTGCGATTGGTGCGCTTTCATGGCGCTCTGCCCAAAGTACAGCCACCTTGTAGAGATAGAGGATAAGAAGCCAGAAGAGTTCCTTGCTGATGATGGAGTAAAGCTTGTGAATGAGTACTCTGCCCTCAAGGTTGAGGAAGGGCGTGTCACGAAAAAAATTGATGAGCTCAAGGACGCTATTTTCAGGTTCGCGGATGCAAAAAAAGCAGAGAAGCTCTACGGCTCTGATGCAATAGTCACTGTTTGGAAAAAAGACTGCTTGAAATTCCCTGCAAAAGAGGACAAGAGATATGCAGAGCTGATTGCCCTGCTCAAGAAGCAAGGGCTTTGGGATGAGTTCAGCTCTTTGGACAAGTACAAGCTAGAGAAGGCATTTGAAGGCGGACAGATAGACTTTGAGAAGATGAAGGAGATGGCCAGGTTCGCGAGCAAGGAAACCATAAAGAAGCTTTACCTGAGAGGAAGATGAAGGATGATTTTTCATGGGAAATGAATTCGTATACAAAGATATGCGAAAATCTGAGAAAGAAGTTGCCGATTATTTACAAAAATTAAACATTTGGTGGAATTTTGAACAACCTATTTATGTTTCTGACGACAAAGAACGCCCCAGGGTATGGACTCCTGATTTTTACTTACCAGAACTAGGCATTTATATTGAAGTATGCGGCTCAAAAGATTTTGATTATGAATATAGAGAATCTATTTATAAAAAGAACAAGATTCCAATAATTTTTATTCATAAATATAAGACGAAAGAAGAGTGGCAGAAATTTCTTAGAAAAAGCATAGAAGAACTTCATCAAAAAAGATGGCGAATTGTTAGTAAATTAAGATTTTAATTGGAGTTTGAAATAAACTCTTTCGATAAGAATCAAACTCTTTCTAATTGTTTTATTTACTTGTTTCAGAAATCTCTTTCTTAACAATCTCATATGCTTCAGGGCAGGTGTTGGGATTGTTTATGGGCCCTTTTGGATAGGCGTTTCTGAAGTTAAGGATCTCTGTGTGGCTGCAGCCTTGCACTTGGTAATACTTGCTTCCGGCGAGCTTGGTTGAGTCCAGCTTCACAGCAATGTCTGTGTTCGCAAAGTATTGCTGCTCAAAATTGACAATCTCTGACTGGAAGACAGGCAGGTCAAACAGCAGGGTCTTGTTCTGCGTGTTGTATGTGCCAATGCTGACAATCTTGTCCCTGTAGCCAGCATCAGCCTCGTCAAGCACTATCAAGAAGGTGCTGTTGGGTGCCATCTGCTCTATCTCGAGCTTTCGCCCGGTGAACAGGTCGAAAATCATGAGGATAATCTCTGACCTGGTGAAATCGTTAAAGCCATAGTGCGGGGAAGCCAGGGTTATGAGCTTCTTGACGTGCTCATGGCCATAATCAGCCATGTACTTCCTAGATACCAACCCGCCCATACTGTGAGCTACGAGTATCACATCTTCAGAGCCTGTGCAGTTTTCCACCAGTCCGAGTACGTGATCCAGTTCTTTTGCATAGTCCTCAATGGGATGGTTAAAATTATCATTGTAATAGTATTCTGCGCTTACAGATATGTTCTTCGGCCATTTTTCAGGGCACATGGATTCATTGCTTTGCCTGCCAATCATTCCTTTGTACTCTGCAATACCATCTTCTTGTAATTTCATGGCATAGGGCCCGAAGTCTACGGCTTTTCCCATCCAGCCGTGGACGAGAATGACAGGATAGGCTGTGCCCGCTTGCAGAGTCAGGTTGCCTGTTAGATTTTCACCAGTCCCGGTGGGCTGCCCTGTTTTTTTTGCCAAAATCCAGACGATTAAGAAGATGAATAATGCGACCATTATGATTCGAGTTATTTTTTTCATACCGTCGAAAAGGCAGGAAGGGTATTTAAATATTGTCAAAATTCGTTTTTGAAAATAATCAGTTCATCCCGACACGGTGTCAAAAACAGCATCTGTCTTTCCCATGTTTTCGTCTATTTTCTCGTCGAGATTTTTTAGCGCAAAGTATATAAACCTGCTCTTCCAAGAATAAGAAGCGCGAAAAGGGTGGTTGGTTCACTAATTAACCTGTTTTAAACCTGCTAAAGAATGGAGGACAAAACTAATACTGTGGCCTTTTGGCCGCGGAGCTGATTTAGCACTTGGTGCGAATTGACATTTTATTGCCGGTTGCAACGTTCTTCGCCATCTTGGGCGGACTAACTGTCATGGGAAGCCATGAGGGATTTAGCATGCTTTTGATAAGAGCAGGCATGTTTGCAGCAGGCATAAACATTTTTGTGTCCATATTCTACGCTGTCTTGGCTTATGAATAGGCATAGTGAACAGAATATAGGCACAGAGCTCTCAAAAGAGCAGCAGGGGTAAGCTTCTTTTAGATGATGATAGTATTGAAACTATTATTTAGTGGTAACATTTAAAAAGCAGCGCTCACTACGCTCTTCTATGATTAGGTCCTATGAAAATGAAGTGGTTTCTAGGGTAAAATTCTTGAAGCCCTGGTTTGATGTGAGAGAAGAAGGAGCTGTCAAGCAAGGGAGCTTAAATCTCCCATTATATTCTATCTGGGCAAGAAGCCATAATAGTCATTCAAAGAATGTTTTTCTTTCCGCCGGCATCCACGGCGATGAGCCAGCAGGAGTGTACGCACTCCTAAGCTTTCTTGAGAACCATTTTGAAAAATACGAGGACAGGCTGAACTTTTTTGCCATTCCTTGCCTGAACCCATTTGGGTTTGAGAACGACACCCGCGAAAACCCTGATAATGTTGACTTGAACAGGAATTTTGACAGTGAAGTTCCAGAGCAAGAAACTAAAATAGCCAAGGATGTTCTGGAAGACTTTGCACGAACGTATGTTTTTTCCCTGGACTTGCACGAAGACCCTGTTGACAAGCCAGCGCTTGGCTTTGAGCTGAAAGACAGCGTGCGCGAATTCTACATGTATGAGATATCTCCCAGCAAAGAGCACTGCATAGGCCACAAAGTTATTGGCAGACTAGAACAGCAAGGCATTCCCATAGCAAAGCAGGACAAGATTTATCATGATTTCAACAACAATGGGTTGGTGTGGCGCCCCAGCCCCGAAGATAAGTGGAATGATCAGTCAAGCGAGCTTTTTGCCTACTTGCAAAGGTACACTGATTATTCATTCACTATTGAGACTCCAACCTGCTGGACCCTTGAAAAAAGGATTGATGTCCAGATAAAAGCGCTAGAAATAATCTTGAATGAGCTTGAGAGCAAAGCGTAAGATTTAAATTCTCATAAATTAAAAAAATTCTCATAAAGTTTACTATCGACGATAAGAAATGAACCCTTCATATTTGCAAGAATTCACAAAAATTAATGGTTTTACCGTTTGGATTGTGGATGGGAACTACATACGGACCAACATAGATATTGAGTTCACTAATTTTGGCCAGCACTTCAAGTTCAATTTCATACCTGAGAACGAATTCTGGATTGACAAAGAGCATTCTCCTGGAGAAGTCGAGCTCTTTATAACCCACCTAATGATAGAGCACAAGCTCATGAAAGAGGGCAAAAGCTATGACAAGGCTTTAGAAGCAGCTAATTTTGTCGAGCTGGAAGCGAGGAACAAATCCCAAAAGATCCTGGCATTAGGGAAAAAACTTTTCAATAAAGAGGAGCTGATGAAGAGGATACACGAGGAATTGTATGCTGAATACGGGGATTTGAAAGTGTGGATTGTAGACGGAGAGCTGGTCAGGAGCGCCATTTTCATCGAGTTCACAGAAGGAGGGCATGACAAGGTCTATGCATTTGTGCCTGAGAATGAAATCTGGCTGGATGATGACCTGAGCGCCGAGGAGATGAGGTTTATCTTCCTGCACGAGCTCTACGAGAGAAACCTCATGCTCAAGAACTGGAGCTACTATGTTGAAGAGGAAGAGCAGCTAAAGCACAGGAGAGGCAATCGCTTCAAGTCAGCGCACACAGCAGCCAGTGTCCTAGAATCTTTGTGCCGGCAAAAACCTGAACTTCTGGAAGAGAAAATAAGAGAAGAAATTGACAAGGTAACCAAGAACATGCCATTGCTCTTGGCAAGGAAGTAGTCTTTTCATTCTTTTCTTTTTTTAGAAAAAATATATAAGCTAGCATAACAAAGAAATATCTTAATGGCCAGGATTTATGACAAGAACTTCAAGGAAATACTTTCTTCACAGGTCGTTTCAATCATGGGTGGCATAATCGCGGGCCTAATCCTGGCTGTTTACACTGACAAAATCCTCATAATACCGGGCATGCTGATAGCCCTTCCTCCCTTCCTTGACATGAGAGGGAATATTAGCGGCACACTCGCCTCGAGGCTTAGCTCAGGATTATTCCTCGGAGTAATAAAACCAGGTGACAAGAAGAGCGAGATTCTCAGAGGGAACATTTTCGCGTCTTTTATTCTTGCTTGTATTATATCATTAGCCTTAGGCCTTGTAGCTTTTCTTTTCAATCAGATAATCATGAAGCAGTACTACCCACAGATAATCTTGATATTCCTGATTGCAGGAATAATTGCCAGCGCCATTGAGATTCCCCTGGCAATATACCTGACTTTTAAAGTCTTTAAAAGTGGGCATGACCCGAACAACATCTTCGGCCCCTTTGTCACATCAACAGGGGACATAACCAGTGTCTTGTCATTGCTGGTTGCCCTGGTGATAATATGAAGCCAATAGCCCGCCACAAGATAAGAAAGCACCTTGAGAAAATAAGAAAACTCAAGAAGCACGAGCACCATCCGCTCCTGCATCACCTTCACAAGAAATATAACATTTCAAGGAAAACACTCTTCTATGTCAAGGAATACGGCCACACAAAGGTTTTCAGAACGATTATGAGAGAAAGCTTGAAGGTCCTCCTTTTATGCGCTATTCTGGGCGCAGTGGGAGGCTTAGCCCTTGAAAACATAAAATCAGTGTTCGTGTTAATAGTTCCATTAGTTATCTTGCTTCCCGCTCTCAATGATATGATAGGAGATTATGGGACAATAGTATCAGCCAGGTTCTCAACCATGTTGCACGAAGGGCTCATCAAAGGCAAGTGGTGGAATAATCACGAGCTCAACACGCTTTTCAAGCAGATATTCATCATAGCAATGCTCGTGACTCTTCTAAGCACAGCCATAGCATTGGTCTTCTCAAGGATATCCAACTACCAGTTGACAACAGCAGTCGCGCTTAAAGTGCTGGCAATATCCGTGATTGACGTCACCGTACTTATTCTCATACTATTCTTTGCATCAATCCTGCTAGGGCTTTACTTCTTCAAGAAAAAAGAAGACCCTAACAACTTTCTGATACCAATAGTAACTTCCATTGCAGACTTCGGGAACATGATAATACTCTCAATCTTGGTTATTATCTTCTTCTAGAAATTATTTTTTTCTTGACTTAGGCCTACTACGGGGTTTTTTCTTTTTTCCCTTTGGCTGAGACTTATGCTTGGCCTTTGATTTGGCTTTTGCCTTGGGGCCTTGCTGAAGTTTTTCTTTTTGACGGGTTTCAGTTTCTGCCCGAGGTTGGGCTTTAACTTCCTGCTGATTAGCATCTTTAACAGCTCCCTCTGCCTTAACAATCTCCTCTGCAAATCCTTCGAGCTTGTGTTGGTAATAGTCTTTCTTTATTTCTCTTTTCCTCAGAGTCACTACTGCGACTGGTTTCTTGCCGCACAACTCCTGCATTGAATAGAATATATTCTGATTCCCAGAGCCCCCCATGGTGCAGAAAAAAGCGACCTTCTTGAACTTCGCCAAGTTTTCTTCGATGTACGCCCGCACAGGGCTGGACATATTGCTTGCCCACACAGGCGTGCCTATTATTATGGTGTCATAGAGAGAGGCGTCATTCTTAGGCTTATCAATCCAGGCAGGAATCCTAAGGGCTGCCTCTCTTCCAGAGCGCAGATAGCCGAACAAGCCCTTCCTGTTCTTCTTGTCAACAATCTCCTCAACATCGGCTTTGAGTATTTTTGAGAGAGTGTCTGCTGCCTTCCTAGTCATGCCTGTCCTTGAATAGAATACAATTAGGGCTCGCATGCGCCTATTTATTCAAACAGGATTATATAAATCTTTTCATGACACTATAAGAAAATATTACAAATAAGAAATAAAAGATAAAAATAAAATAATATCTATGGACAGTCAACAGGGCAGGTCAGGTGTGATTCGCCCTTCTTGGTTTGGCATTGGCCATTCCCGCAGCAAGCTCCCTGAGAAGTGAGTGGACAATCAACTCTGCAAGTGTTACAAGTCTCTCCGAGAGCAGAGCCTGCGCAGTAGCCGTCCCCGCATGTGGCGACGATGCAGCTCCTTTCATCTGTTCTTCCGTTGCAGTTATTATCAATAAAATCACTGCAAATCTCTGCAGCTCCCGGATTTATTTTCAAGTCGTCATCATTGCAGTCAGTGCCAGTAGGGCATGATGCTGGATTGTAACCGTAATAGCCGTCAAGGTCGTTATCCATGCAGGTGCAAACCGCGTCGCTGCCTGAGCAGTCCTGGTCAATGCTGTCGCCGCATATATCGAGCGCACCCGGGTGGATTTTCTTATTAGTGTCATTGCAATCGCCATTACAAGTAGTGAAACCGTCACCATCCTTATCATAGCATATAGGAGTTACTGAGCAGGCTGGCGAGTGTTCTGTCTGACTTATCACATAGCCAGGATCAACAGCCCATGAGGTTCCTGTGCTCTTCCAGCCAGTATCATTGCAGGTGCCGTCATCATTATAGCCAACATAGAATTTGCTAGCCAGTTTATTTCCTGATATGCATTTAAGCCAGATTCCGCAATTAACATCAGCTGTTGGCGCAACATTGTGTCGGGTTGAATTTATGCAAACCTTGCCAGGAGATACCGAATAGGTAGTGTAACCGCAAGAGCCTTGGCCTGAGCAATAGCCTGAATAATTGTTGTAATGCGCATTATCAGCGCAGCCATAGCCAGTGCTGCAATCATTCTTCAAATCCTCTGTAGGCGCCTGGTTAACGCAAGTCCCAGCGCTGCATTTCTGGCAGAATCCACAGTCAGTATCATTATTGCACTCAGAAATTTGCTGGCAAACTGGCGCACGCTCTGTAACGCTAATCTTGTACTCCTGGTCAGCAGTCCAATAGGTATATGATGGCTGCCATATGTTGCTTACACAAAATCCTGTTTCTTGGCCCATTTTAATTTCGTAACCAACGTAATAGCCATTTGCAGTTGTTTGCCCTTCAATGCAGTCATACCATACGGCGCAGTGGTGTTCTGCTGATGGATAGTATTCGCAGCCAGGCCCGATTTCATCGCAGACATATCCATTGGTGACTGTTGATTGGCTATAATAAAAGCAACTACCATATTGGCACACGTTTATCCCGTACCAAAAAGTTGCTCCTGAAACGCAAACGCACTGGCCAGTTGACACTGGACCAATGCACTCGCCATTTATATCTTCGTTGTATTGATAAACGCAAGTTCCTAAGGAAGTGTCGCATTTCTCGCAAAAACCGCATACAGACTCAAGAGTGCACGATTCTCCAACTGCAGAAACGAACATAGCAGTGCCCAAAACTAAAATAAATACTATTACTCCTAAAATCATCTTCTTCATAACAATCACCCCAAAGCTTTTACTTGAAGAAAGCGCCTTTATTTTTAAAGCTTACTAATGCTAGATATGCTAGCCAGCTCTCTTTTGCTGACGCGCCTTTTGACAAAGCAGTAAAGCTTATAAAAAACAAGAATTCCCCCTGCGTGTATGCTGGGGAGAAGGGATTTTTTGAAACAATTAGCAATGTTGGCAACAGGCTTTTTCTTAGGATGCAGTAATATATTATCAGAACAAGGCGCTGATTCTAATGCTTTGGAACAAAGAGTGATAATAAACCTTCCAGCCTATGAGTTGATTCTCACAAACTTCCGAGATGAAAAGGCTTTTGAGAATCACACCTTTGCTGTGAGCATAGGCAGAGGAGCTGAAGGGAGGAAGCAGACTCCTATTGGCGAAGGCTTTATCTATGATAAGAGGAGGATTATAATCTTGCGCTATGGAGATGACTTCCCGCAGTATAACAAGAAGCGCGGAGATCTCATCTTTTGGAACAATACCTTTGACGAGTCTGGAAAGCCCCTTGGTCACAGGCTTGACTACGGCGAGCTGCGCGGCTTGGGCATGAAGATAAAGCCAGAAAACTTCGATTATTACGACCAGAGCAATGTGGTGCATTCAACCCTGGATGACTTCACAGTAGGCATCCCTGCGTCCCATGGCTGTGCAGGCGTTGCAAAGAAAGACATGCTCAGGCTATTTGACCTTGTAGCCCCGAATGTGAAAGACGGAAAATTAAAGCAACCCTTGAAGCTCAAAACTGTTTATGAACTCGTGGAATCAAGAGAGGATGCATTTGTTATTCATGCCAACATCTACAACAAAGACATGGATTATGTTGAAGAATTCCAAGCTAAAGCGCTCAAGACTCATTCTAGTGCATGGTTTGACATGGACAGAGTAAAGAAGGAATTCGATGACGCGAGCAAAGAATTCCAGGAAGCGCACAAGCAGATACTGGCAAAACTCCTCAAGGGCTGGCCTGACAATTACGTCTCTCCAGAGCTAAAGCAAAAGCTTCACAGGGCTTACAAACTGGCAGACTTGACAATGAAAGAATATTAGAAAAATCTTAACAGCCAGGGCTTTTTCCTGTGAGAAAAAACAGCTTTAACCCTCTTCTGGGCAAGGAACTTCTTGAGCTTATCCTCAATCTTTGGATTATCGAATTCTTTTTCTTTATCCCTGAACTTGGAAGTGTGATGATAGCTCCTGCCGTTCTTGGTGTGAAACTTTTGTTTCTTGTGCAACAGCTCATGATACATTATATAATCCAGGAGCTCCTGCGCATCTTCAGCCTTGAAGACGCTTGAGATGGTGACCATGTTAGCGCCGTACTCATAAGTGCCGAGCTTTGAAAAGCTTTGCCCGCCCCAACGCAGGTTAGGCTTGTACAGCATGCCATAAAAATACTTCTCATTGACACGATTGAAGCTCTGCTCAAGCAAAGGGTCTGAGTCCTTTACAGGAGCGTAATCGCCAACACTCTTGATGAACTTCTCGTACAAGTCAATGTTCAAGGTCTGCTTCCTCTTCTCGCCATACGCCTTCAAGAGAAGCAGCTGAATCAAGCCCAGCTTAATCTCATCGTTCACCTTCTTCCACTCATAGGAAAGGCTAAAAGTCATGCTGAAAGCAGAATACTTGACATTAGCATTGTAGGCATTGAAAGCCCGGGAATACTTGATAATCAGCTGCTTTGTCAATTTCTTATCTGGGAATAATTCAGAGAATGCGCGTTCGGCAAGGTTCATCTTGTACTTGTTGATAAGAAACAAGCTTTTAATGCTTTTCTTTTTTTTTACCCTGCGAACCAACAATTTTTTATGTTCAATTGAAAAATGCGCTTTTCGAGCAATTTATATATTTTAGTAATCGCCTGCCTAATATGGAATTGGGAAAAACGCTTTATGTTACTAACAGAAAAGACTGGCGTTCATGGCTTTCTAAGAATTACAATAAAGAAAAAGAAGTCTGGCTGATTTATTATAAAAAGTCATCTGGCAAGCCAAGGATAGCTTACGATGATGCGGTTAAGGAAGCCATAGCTTTTGGCTGGATTGATAGCACTGTCAAGCCAATTGATGAATATAGGTTTGCCCAAAGATTCACGCCTAGGAGAAAAGGAAGTAATCTTTCGCAGGCGAACAAGGAGCGAGTGCGCGAAATGATTGCTAAGAAAAGGATGACCCAAGCAGGGCTGGATGCCATTGCGCACGCTTTTGATAAGAATAAAGATGATCCTGACCAGTTCATAACTGCCCCAGACATCCTTAGGTCGCTGAAAAAAGAGCCTGGTGCTTGGGAGAATTTCCAAAGGCTTCCAAAAAGATACCAGCGAATTCGCATTGGCTATGTTGAGAGCCGCAGAAGGCATGGCAAAGGGCCATTTGAAAAAAGCCTGGCTAACCTTGTCAGGATGACTGCAAAAAACAAGAAGTTCGGCATGGTAAGATAACTCGACGAGAATTATGATTTGACAAACAACTATTAATAACTTCACACGTGCACAGGGTACCTGAGTATGGCTGCTATGCCTCCCATTTCTTTGAGCTGCACTCCTTCCCTGGTCTCTGTTGAGATTACTTCTATGTTTGTCCCGTATTTCTGGGCTTCCTTGTCCAGCTCGTCCATTAGCTTCTCGTCAACAATCTCTGACAGGATGAGGGTTTCGACTGCTCCCATTGCCAGGCATTCCTTTACGTGCTTTTCTCCATAGCTCACATTCTCTGCCTTGGTTGCTAGCAGGTTGAAGAACTTCTGCATGATTACTTTTTCCTTTGCTACTTCTTCCTCTGCGAGCACGTCCTGGCTTCTCTCAAGCAGTTCTTGCAATCCGAAGTCGCCAGTGTAGCTCAGGTCCTTGACAGCTATGATTTTGTTGCGTACATCAGTTGTCAGGTAGCCTTTGTTAAGAAAATCAGTTGTGGTCGTGCTCGGCCCTCCGAGGAGTATGCCTTTCAGCTCTTTCATGTAGAGGAATTGGTTTTTCATGTAGTCAGCAACTTTCTTGTAATGGTCCTTGATGGCGCCTTCCCTCAGCCTAGCAAACCTTGGTGCTGATTGTCCTCCTGCTCGTATCTTTCCAGGCACTTCTGAGTGCGTGCTCTGCAAGGGAACAATAGTCTTCCCTTTGAGCAAGGCGATTGTCGCATCTCTCCTGTCAAGCACTACCATGCCGAAGACGTCCTCATGCTCCATCATCTGCTGGATTGGGTCAAGCACAAACTCCTTGTCGCATCTATATATCCGTATGTTAAGCGGGACTGGCGGCTCAAGGCTCCACACCTTGTATTCCTGCTGGCCTTCTCTCTCAGCCACGTTGCCTGAGAACACTGCCAGGCCGTTGGGCGGGGTATGCTTGAACAGCTTCAAGTGCTGCACCATCCTTTCCAAGGCGTTAATCACGTTGTTCCTGGTGCTTGAGCTCTTGATGTTAGAAGCAGTGCCTTGCTCCTGCTGCAGGTGATTGATTATCTTGTTAAGGTCATAGCCTGCAGGAATGTAGACTGAGACTAGTTCAGTATGCCTGCCTCTATGCTTTTCAAGCTCCTTGATGATGTGCTTGAGCTTGAGCTTTTCCTTAGCACTAACCTTTACCTGGTCTTTCTTGTCCTCTGCCATGTTAGTTAATAGATTATCAAGAGGGATTTATAAAAGTTGCTGCACGATTGAGCTTGTTGCAGAATAATTCTCTTTTTGCTCACTTTGTTCAAGGCCTTTCCTTCTCGCATACCTGTACAAATCGAAACATTTATATTTGAGTTTAGTCATTCCGTAGGTATAACCATGTTTACTAATAAAAGAACCGTTAAAGGGCACGAGTATTCTTATCTTGAGCATAGCTTTAGGACTGGTGCAAAGATACAGAAAGTTTCATTTTACCTCCCTAAGAATAAGCAGTTTAGCATCAGTGAATTCATAGGCATTAACAAGAAAATAATTGATAAGGTGGCGAAAGAGCGCACCCAATACATAGAAAAAAACACAAGCTTTTCTAAATTTTTCAAGTATGGCACTCAAATTTACGCTCTTGAAAGGGATAAGCTTCTTTTTCAGGTTTTTTTCAAGAAACTGCCAAAAGAAGAGCAAACGAGAATCACGGATGTTTTTTTGCGGACTTTTCTTGTCAATAGCATGGAAATGGAAGGAGGAACCATTAGCTATGAAATGGCCAAGGCTCTTGATGAAAGAAAAAACATTGATGTTTCAAAGATTAATGCCCTTGATGTGCCGCTTTACCACCAATTGAAGCAAGCGCATAGTGCCCTTAGTAAAATGAGGCTGCGCTACCCGAAGCAAATCAAGGCATTGCATGGCTTGATTTATAGGGGAATCTTTCCTTTTGCAGGGCAGTTCCGCAAGAATAAAGTAACTTTTGGTGACATGACGGACCTTGCCATTACTTCTGACCCTGAAAAAATTCAATCAGGATACAAAAAAGCATTAAACGATTATTATTCATTAAAGAACAAGGTTTTTGATTTTGAGAGAATAATATTGTTCCATAAGGATTACCAGGCTGTTCATGGCTTTGCTGATGGCAACAGCCGGCTTGGCCGCTTGATAATGGTTAAACAGCTTTTGGATGCTGGTTACCCGCCACTGCTCGTGCGGGGCTCATCTTCAAGAGCATACAGGACTTCTTTAGTTACTGCAATCAACAGAAAAGACAATACTGCTTTGTTGAAATTCTTTTATTCTGCCTATAAGCGGACCTATGATAAATTCTGGCTTCCAAGCATTGAAGACTCTTTTAGGCGGAATTTCGCCAAAATGTAGAGCTGGTGTTTATCGTCTAATATTGCATCTCTATAAAGCGCTCAAAAACAGTAAATTAGACATTTTGTAGGTATAACTTATTCTGGAGTTGTTTTGGCATGATTAGCAACATTGGCTGAAGATAAGCTGTTTTCGTTTTTTTAAAAGATAACTTTAAATAGCTCCTTGTTCAAGAGTTAACTCATGCTTAGCGCTGCTGATTTTGAACGTTTGAAGAGCCGTATTGCTTCTGAAGATCCTAGGAGCTGGCATTGGCATGATGGCAAAGGCAGTATCTTTGACACTGTCAAGGATGCTCTTCATAAGCTTAACAGGGCTAATGATCCTCGTGTTCATGAATTGCACGCAATATTGACTGCTAAGCAAAGTGAGTTCTTGAAGTCGGGCTTTAAGGATGCTGCTGATGCTGTCAATCAGTTGCTTGGCGTTGAAAAGATTTCTGTTCAGTCTTCTGGTGTTTGGAGTGTTCCTGATGTTCCTATTGAGGTTTATACTGCTGTGTCTTCTGAGAATCTTGCTTTGCCTGGCTGCATTGACTTTGCTTTGAGCAATGGCGGCTTATTGCAGTCTGCCAGGGAGGCTGTTAATTATAGAATGATGAAAGGCAAGGATGATTTCAATTTTTATTATAATACTAGGACTGTTGCTATTTATTATCGTGAGAATAATGCTTTTTTTGTTGCTTTTGATGATTCTGTTTTTGATAATATTTTGTTGTTGCGTGCCAAAGAAGGCTACGATGCGCGAGATAATTGGCTTGTTAATGTGAATGATCCTTTGGTTAAGAACGCTATTTTGCGCGCAAAGGGTGCTGGCAGAACAATAATGGTTACAAGCGAGAATGAGAGGGATGATAGCCTTGCTGTTGCTAAATGCATGATAGGAAACAAGGCGGATGGTTATGATTCTTTCATAAAAAAACATTTTAACAGGGAACTTAAATGTTACGTGCTAGACAATGGCGATTGTAAGAATGTTACTGATGGCAGAGTTTTAATCCGTCTTGTGGGGCTTGGCGTCGACAACTACTACAACGACGACCTCAACGCCGTCGATCGGTGCGTCAACTTTAGGCGCTCTCGCGGGGTGCAAAAAATTTCCATAGGAAACAGAGGTTGGCTTGTGCCTTATATAGGCCTAATCATTTTCCAACAATTAGGGTTTGTCAAGAGTCTTGAAGATAATAACGGCATCAATGGAGTGTTAGCATATTTTCAGCCAGTTGAGCAGAAGCTTCCTGGCAAAGAGGCTAAGAATTTATTCTACTCTGGCCTTGGAGCTGTTTGTGGATTCATCAAGAGCAAAGAGGAACTTGACAAATTTGTTCAAGCGCTCATTAGCATCATCAAGAGCAAGACTAATCATTTAGGAGACTTCTTCCTGGCTCTTTTCAAGCTAAAAGAGCACGGTATTGTTTTGCAGAGTAGTGAGCTTGAGTTTTTAGCAATTGACTTTTCCAAGCATAATAAGACTTTAAGTGAGCCTGTCAAACTTATTTACTGGCTTGAGCTAAGAAGAAGCAATCTCGTCAATCAGAATTTAAGCGTCTCGGAGCGTTTGAAGCTGCGCAACGAGTCTGGCTTTAAAGAGTATTTTTTGAAGAATCTTTTCAAGCAGCGTTATGGCGTGGATGTTGATGTCTCTGATTTGCCTTTCACTACGCTGATGAAGATGTTTGATTGCGACAAGATCACTAAGGAGATAATTAGTGAAGCTCAGGATGCGATAAAAAAATCCCGCAAACAATTCCCCACTAATAAAATGTATTATTATCAGACTGCAAAAGGCATCACTATCCAGACCGCTACTCCTGAATTGGTTCAGCAGACCTTGCTAAACCTTATGAGCATCACATTAACGCAGCAGAAGCGCTGGAGTGCTCAGCATGACCAGGCAGCCCAGCAAGTCAATACATTAGTCAATAATAAGCAAAAGATTGATGATCTGATAAATTTCTCAAGAAGTTGCATTAACCAAGGAGCGGCCTTTATCAATATAAGAAATCTTTTTGAGGATCTTAAGGGCAGGAAGCAATCAAAAGAAGAACTGTTAAAATCAATTGATGACTTTTTCCAAGCAATAAAAAACAATAAGTACAATCAAGTTGACCAGTCTATGCTTCAGAGGAAGATTGAACCTTTGAACGACATTTTAGTCATGCTAAAGTCCCAGCTTCGTGAACAGGAAACAGGAACTGCAGTCTCCATAATCTCACAAAAACCCAGAATCACTGACTTGATGGATTATGACACGACTCATTGCTGCGCATTCTTCCCTTATTATAATGAAGAGGGTGCTATGGATTATATAGAAGATGATAATATTGGTCTTCTTCAGTACTTTGTTATGAGTGGCAAGAAAAATCTTAGCACAATCTACGGCGTTATAATATTTGCTATCTGCGAAGATAAGAACAAGAATACCACTCTTCTTATTGATAGCGCTGAAGGTGATGAGAACATGCTGAAGATAATGAGTCACTGGCAGGAAGTCTACCATGACTGCATAAAGAAATTGGCAAAGGATATTGGCACTAAACAAATAGTTTATGGTGATGATGCAGGCAACACAGTCCCAAGGGAATTCTTGAAGTATATTGCTGCTGGAAAGTTTACTAAATCAATCTTTTACCTAACAAAGAAAGGAGCGCAGAAAGACAGGTACCTTGAAAGCTTTGAAGGTGACATGCCGAAAGGGAATGTTAGGGGATACGTAGAACAAATATAATTCGACCAATCATATCGTCTATTTCTTCCCGTCCTTCATTATGCTCTGGTCATGATGCTTCCTGGCAAAGGTCGCAGCTACGAGCAGCGGGAATACGAGGCTGGCTTCTGCGATAACCTTGACGTTGGGTGCGTTCAGCTTTATCTTTGCCCAGGTCATTGCTTCCTGCTGGTTGCCTCCTGAATCACTGGCGTCATGCTCTGTCGCAGTGGTTATGTAAACAGCATAGTCAAGCCCTTCCCTGAAGATATTTGCATTGAGCACGTAATGCTTTGCAACTCCTCCGCCTAGAATTATTGCTCCTGTCTTTTCAGCATTAAGCGTAATGTTGATTATCTTCACATGATCCTCTACAATGTCAAGGCAGAAGTCTTTCTTGCTGAACTTCTGGAAATATAACAAGTCTCCCAGTGAGCCATCAACAAGCGCAGGGCAGAAGACAGGTATGTTGTTCTTGTAAGCCCAGTA